>Ga0302273_1000020_pt1 | contig 109164 bp, 80 predicted proteins | sample III_Bog_N1_3_FD_198774 | JGI IMG/M metagenome (GOLD analysis project Ga0302273, IMG submission 198774) | Peat permafrost microbial communities from Stordalen Mire near Abisko, Sweden - III_Bog_N1_3 | ecosystem: Environmental > Terrestrial > Soil > Wetlands > Peat | place: Sweden: Abisko... | reverse complement strand
AAGATTACGGAATAATCAATAAAAATACTGATAATCAATGAATTACCCAAATGTTTTAACTCTTATTTTATATCTATTTTTCTTATTATCAGATACGTATTTCATTTTATAACTAACCATTGGTATTTAGCACTTCTGTTATTTTTATAAAAAAGAAAGCCTCTCTGAGCTTCACAGCTAAGAGAGGTTGTCAATTGCAACTTAAGAGTGTAGTAAACGCATTTTTTAATTGAACCTTTTTTTATTATGAAACTGTCAGAAAATTTGAAGCGGCTTTCGGCTCCATTCTGTAATCTTGATCTTTATATAAAATGCCAATGCGTTTATTTCAGTTGCCCCCACATTCAGAGAGTTGTCTCCATAACGAGATATTTCTAATTGATTAAAAAACTGTTATGTCGTAATTCGGTTCCAATGTTATTTCATCGACCAGTTCGGTGTAAACAACTTTCCCATTCTCATCAATAGCGACCACAGCCCGGGACATTAAGCCCTTAAGGGGACCGTCGGTCAGCAGAACACCGTAATCGGTAGAAAAAGAGTGATAGCGGAAGTCGGAAGCGGTTATGACATTTTCCAATCCTTCGGCGCCACAGAAACGACTTTGGGCAAACGGAAGATCTTCCGAAATACAGATGACTACCACATTTTCTTTTTCCGAGACCCATTTATTAAATTTCCGGACAGATGTTGCACAGGTTCCTGTGTCCAGGCTGGGGAAGATATTTAATAATACGCGTTTTCCTTTGTAATCACTTAAATGAAAATCCTGAAGGCTTGCATTTACTAATATGAAATTGGGTGCAATGGTGCCAACTTCAGGCAATTTCCCGACAGAATGTACATCACTTCCTTTAAATTTTACTGTTGCCATAAACTTGTTTTATTATTTAGTTTAAAAAAATATATGTTAATAATATAATAACGCTAACGTAGGGTTTTTTGTTTATATTTGCGGGTGTTTTTTCAAAAGAAAAGATTGTATGCCGGAAACAAGATATTTTTTATGGTCAACTTGTTGTGTTCTTTTATTTTTCACTTCGTGTAAAGACTCCAAAGAATATCGTATTGACAGTTCGTTTGCCGGTTATCTACAACGTTTTGAAAATGAAGGTGCTGCCAGAGGCAGGGCATTCAACCCCGGTGTGAACGGGTTAATTATTGAATTTGGCGATCTAAGCAATAATGTGGCCGGTCTGACTCATTATGAGACTCCGATCAGGATACAAATAGACCGAACTTACTGGACTTCCATTTCAAAGTCAGCAGGAGCAGATCTCATGAAAGAAGATTTGATTTTTCATGAACTTGGTCATGGATTGCTGGGACGCAATCATTTGGACAGTCTGTTGGAGAATGGAGACTGGAAATCGATAATGTGCGGAGGCACTAAGGTTGGCATCCGTCCATGGAATATCAACTACAGAGGGATAAGGCGGAAATATTATCTGGATGAATTGTTTAATGTAAGTACGCCTGCTCCTGATTTCTCGAGTATGAAGTTATCGGCAGATACAACAGGCTATATTAAATCATTTTTTTTGTCGTTTGATACTGAAGCAAAACAGGATGCAGGCTGGTCGGTTACGGAGGATTCGAAACATAAAACCAGCATTGATAACGGACGGTTGTGTTTTCAATCAAAGATTGATTCGGTTTTTATGGTGTATGCCACCACAGCTATCGATGTGCTAACCGACTTTTCCTATCAATTGACATTAGAATACCCATCAGGCAATACGAACGACCAATATGGCCTTATGTTCGGCTCAATTCCCGCCAATACCAATTTTAGCACAGACCCTGTCGAATACTTTACGATAAATAATGATCAAAAGATGTATATGGGAAACCGTACATGGTATAGCTTTTACACTGAATTAAGCCGACCTGCTATTTTGCAGGGTGGAAAAAACACACTTAAAGTGTTGAAAAAAGGCACTATGTTGTATTACTTTATAAACGATGTTTACAGCTATTGTTCCGAAGCAGAAGTGACAAGTTCGGGGACTAAGTTCGGTTTTCTGGTGCCGCCCAAGGGGACTGTCTGGGTAGATAATCTGATCCTGTCAGAGAAAATCGGTACAACTACGGCACGTAACGTGAAACAAATAAAACAGGTTGAATTCAACACGCAAACAACCGGTAAGTTCGAATCAAACAATGTAAATGATCAATAATTCAATTGATCAGTAATAAAAATAATTTTCGTTTTAATCTAAAGTTTATGTCTAAATTTGTTATTTATCAAGTTTTTCCACGTCTTTTTGGAAATTATGTTTCCACCAATAAGCACAGCGGCACTCTTCAGGAAAACGGTTGTGGAAAGTTTAACAGCTTTACAGCCAAAGCCCTCGCCGAAATAAAGACGCTGGGGGTAACTCATGTGTGGTATACCGGTGTCATAGAGCATGCCACTCAAACCGATTATTCGTCCTCCGGAATAGCACAAGATCATCCGGCGGTGGTGAAAGGAAAGGCCGGATCGCCATATGCAATTAAGGATTATTACGATGTGGATCCGGATCTGGCGGAAAATGTAAAAAGCCGTATGGCTGAATTTGAAGATTTGGTGAAACGTACCCATGAAGCCGGTATGAAAGTGATTATTGACTTCGTGCCGAATCATGTGGCCCGTCAATATAATTCGGATGCGAAACCTCGGGGGGTGGTTGATTTAGGGGAATACGATCATTCCAATTGGGCTTTTTCACCATTAAACAACTTTTATTATTTGCCCGATCAGGCGTTCTCTCCCGGGTTTGATGTGCAGGGATATAAAGAATTTCCGGCAAAGGCGACAGGAAATGATCAATTCACCGCTACTCCATCAAAAAATGACTGGTATGAGACCGTGAAATTAAACTACGGGGTTAATTACGTTGAAGGTCATCAGAAGCAATTTATCCCGGTACCGGATACGTGGTTTAAAATGCGCGATATACTCCTGTTCTGGGCTTCAAAGGGTGTGGATGGTTTCCGTTGCGATATGGCTGAAATGGTTCCCGTAGAATTCTGGGGATGGGCAATATCTCAGGTGAAGCTTCAATATCCGTCTGTTATTTTTATTGCTGAAGTGTACCAACCCAATGAATACCGGAATTACATATCCAATGGTAAGTTTGATTATTTGTATGATAAAGTGGGCATGTATGAAATGCTTCGTAATATAACAAGCCGTAATTTTCCCGTCAGGGAGATAACGAATACCTGGCAATCGTTAGGAGGAATCGAAGACCGAATGTTGAATTTTCTTGAGAATCATGATGAGCAACGAATCGGTTCGGGCTTTTTCTCGGGAAACGGAATGTATGCCCAGCCGGCAATGATTGTGGCAGCAACACTCACCCAGGCTCCGGTAATGATTTACTCGGGCCAGGAACTGGGCGAACAAGGCATGGATAGCGAAGGCTTCAGCGGTATGGACGGTCGGACTACTATTTTTGATTATTGGGGGGTGAAAACCATACAGGCCTGGACGAACGGAGGCAAGTTTGATGGAGGAAAATTATCAACGGAACAAAAGGAGTTGCGTGCTTTTTATCAGAAACTATTGAATATGACGCTGACAGAAAAGGCAATCACTAATGGGTTGATGTATGATCTTGAATTCGCTAACTACGATAATCCGAAGTTCAACACGCATGAGCAATATGCCTATTTTCGAAAGTTTGAAGATGAATTATTGCTGATTGTACTCAATTTCGATGATAAATATCTGGACACAGAAGTGCATTTCCCTTTAGAGGCTTTTCAATATCTTGCATTAGAAGAGGATCAAAATTATAAAGTAGTCAATCTGTTGGATGAAAATCAAAAGTTTCCATTACTGACATTGGGTTCTAAACAATCATTCATTAGCTATATGCCCCCGTGGAAAGGTTTGATTTTAAAACTTGAACGAGTGTAAATGGATAAACGACTGCAAGAAATGATTTGACAGCATTTATACTATTAAATGATGTCAAATCATTAAGCATTTTTGGTGGACAGGCGTTTATTTGATACAATATACATTTTGTCAAATTATTTACGGTTATGAAAACACAAATCATTTATGTGGCATTTATGGCATTGTTTTTCATGTTATCGTGTTCTTCTTTGAAGAATACACCTGAAAACAAAAAAGAATTTACCCGAAAAATTGAGAGTAAGGATTTTACAATTGTTGCAAGGCATGCAAACCCAATGAGAGGCAGGCAGATTTACCTGAGCTCGGAATATGATTTGCGGATAAAGAATGATTCTGCCGTTGCGTTCCTCCCTTATTTTGGAGTGGCCTATTCAGCACCCTATGGTGGATCGGAAGGCGGAATTAAATTTGCAGAACCCATGATCAATTATTCAGCAAAAGCGAATAAGAAATCGGATGGATGGAGTATTCGATTCAGCGTGATGGCGAAAGAATGCCTTTATGATATATTCATGAATGTCTTCGATAACGGAAGCGCTACATTTACGGTTAGTTCATTTAACCGGGATAACATAACCTTTGATGGAACCGTTAAGAGTGAGTCCGAATGATTCGTATAGGCTTTCGCAGGACAATAATTGTGTAAAAGGTTGAATACAAGGTTATTATTTTGATGTGGAAGTTGCTCATGCTGACTTCGGTTATTATGATGTCTACGGTTGAAATAAGCTATCCGGGAAACAGGATGAAACTTATAGTTTGATGTATAAAAGCCGTTATTTATATTAGGCTTTTATATTAAGCTCTTTTCGGTTTTGATACTTAACTTTTTCAATATAAATACTTTCATATCGAAAAAGCGTTACAGAAAGCAGCGGAATATATTAAAGAAATAATTCATTAATAGCTTTGTCGTTTGAAAAAAAAATCCGATATTTACAGTCGTTTTAAGGGTAGATAAAACAAGAATTATCTCCTTGTAAATGAACTTGTTTTAAACAAGAAGTCTTGATAATCAACATGAATTTTAAAGTAAAATATCAAATAAGTTATGAAAGAAATTAAATTCAGTCTTGTTTACCGCGATATGTGGCAAGCGTCAGGAAAATATGTTCCACGGAAAGACCAGTTGGCTAAAATAGCTCCGGTTATAATTGAAATGGGATGTTTTGCACGGGTAGAAACAAATGGCGGTGCATCTGAACAAGTAAATCTGCTTTATGGAGAAAATCCGAATGATGCAGTTCGTACATTTACCAAGCCATTCAATGAAGCCGGAATTCAAACACACATGCTTGATCGTGGTTTGAATGGTTTACGTATGAACCCGGTTCCAGCCGATGTGAGGGAATTGATGTACAAGGTGAAAAAAGCACAGGGTGTTGATATTACCCGTATTTTCTGCGGATTGAATGATGTTCGTAACATTATTCCTTCTATCCATTATGCCAAGGCAGCCGGTATGATTGCACAGGCAACCATGTGTATCACTTATTCCGATATTCATACAGTTGAATATTATGTGAATATGTCTGAGAAACTGATTGCTGCAGGAGCTGATGAAATCTGTCTGAAAGATATGGCCGGTATTGGTCGTCCGGTGATGCTAGGTAAAATAGTAAAAGCAATTAAAACGGCTCATCCGGAAACTATCCTTCAATATCACGGACATACAGGTCCCGGTTTCTCTGTTGCTTCTATGCTTGAAGTTGCTAAGGCAGGTATTGATTACCTTGATGTTGCTATCGAACCATTGGCATGGGGTATGGTTCACCCGGATGTGATTACGATACAAGCTATGTTGAAAGATGCAGGTTTCAAAGTTCCTGAAATCAACATGAATGCTTATATGGAAGCGCGTCGGTTGACTCAAAGCTTTGTTGACGATTTCCTGGGATACTTCATGGATGACCGTAATAAATTTATGACTGCACTGCTTATTGGTTGTGGACTTCCGGGCGGTATGATGGGTTCATTAATGGCCGATTTGAAAGGTGTACATGCGGGAATCAATTCGTATCTGAAAGGAGAAAATAAAAAGGAACTCAGTACTGACGAATTGTTGGTTATGTTGTTCGATGAAGTAAAATATATATGGCCTAAGTTGGGTAATCCGCCGTTAGTAACTCCGTTCAGTCAATATGTGAAGAATATTGCGTTGATGAACGTTATGTTCCAGGTTAAAGGGCAACCACGTTTTAGCATGATTGATAAGAACAGCTGGGATATGATTTTGGGTAAAGCGGGTAAGCTTCCCGGAACACTGGATCCGGAAATCATTGCATTGGCAGAAAAAAACAAATATGTGTTTTTTGAAGGAAATCCTCAGGATAATTATCCAAATGAACTGCCACGTTTCATTGAAGAAATGAAAACGAATGGCTGGGATAGGGGCAAGGATGATGAAGAATTGTTCGAATTTGCTATGCACGAAAAACAATATCGCGATTTCAAATCGGGAGAAGCAAAGAAACGTTTTGAAGGTGAACTTGAAGCTGCCATTAAAGCTAAATATGCAACAAGTACCATTGAATTGCCAGATTTGCGTGCTTTGAAATATCCAAATGCAGAACCTGTTGTTTCGAATGCTACCGGTCGTGTAATCTGGGAACTAGATTTCAATGAAGTATCTGTAGAACCGGTTCATGGGAAAGAAGTTAAGGAATATGATACGCTTTGTACTATTCAAACAAATTACGGCCTTGAACATATTGGTAGTTTCTGCGATGGCCGTATAGTAGGCGTTGAGAAAAAACAAGGTGACATAGTTCGTAAAGGTGAAGTGTTAGCTTATATCGAAAAGAAGTAATATGTAAAGACATAAAATTGTCATAAAAAATAAAAGAGACGTTGCTTGCAACGTCTCTTTTATTTTTTATGACAAAAAAAGAATTTAGGAAAAAAGATGAATTATAATCCAATAAAAACCGATAAAAAATGCTATTTTTGTGCCGAAAACTTACCATTTATAAAGTAGAATAGTATTATTTCTGTCAAACTGATTTTTTATTCTGCTTGAAATTATTTATTTATGATAAAAGACTTGTTTATTAGAAAGACATTGGCTCAGCTAGAAGAGCAGGCCGATAGTAAGCACAACACATTGAAGCGCCATCTTAGTGCATTGAATCTTACGTTGTTGGGAGTTGGTTGTGTGATTGGTGCAGGTATCTTTGTGCTTACCGGAACCGCAGCTGCATTGCATGCAGGCCCTGCGATAGCCTTGTCATTTGTTATTTCTGCTTTCGGCTGTCTGCTGGCCGGTTTATGTTATGCAAAATTTGCTTCGATGATTCCTGTTTCGGGAAGTGCTTATACATATGGTTATGCCACCATGGGGGAATTTGTCGCATGGATTATAGGCTGGGATTTAATTTTAGAATATCTTTTCGGTTCGGCAACAGTAGCAGTGGGATGGTCGGGTTATGTAACAAGTTTTTTAGCAGATCTTGGACTCAAATTACCATCTGCCATTTGTCAAAGCCCATTTATTTTTGATACTGCAGGGTGGCATTTATCTGGTGGTATCATTAATTTCCCCGCAGTTTTTATTATTGCAGTTATGACTACTTTATTAGTAATCGGAATAAAAGAATCAGCCAAGTTTAATAACATTATTGTTTTAATTAAAGTAGCTGTTATTTTACTTTTTATTGGTTTTGGTATATCTCATATTCATTTATCCAACTGGACTCCATTTATTCCCGCTAATACAGGAGAATTTGGTCATTTTGGTTTGTCTGGTATTTTGACTGGTGCAGCAGTCGTATTTTTTGCTTATGTAGGATTTGATGCGGTTTCAACCACTTCGCAGGAGGCTATCAATCCAAAACGCGATGTGCCGAGAGGAATTCTTTTTTCGCTGTTAATTTGTACTGTTTTGTATATTGCAGTCAGTTTGGTGTTGACAGGGATACTTAATTATAAGTACTTAAATGTTGAAGCTCCTATTGCATTGGCTATAAATAGTGCCGGTCCCGGATTAATCTGGTTACGTCCGATTATAAAAATTGGGGCTATTGCCGGTCTTAGTTCTGTAGTCTTAGTTTTGTTGCTGGGTCAATCCCGTGTGTTTTTTACTATGGCAAGTGATGGATTGTTGTGGAAGAGTTTTGCCAAAACGCACCCAAAATATAAAACGCCTCATATTACAACCATTGTAACGGGCAGTGTCGCTGCTTTTTTTGCAGGACTATTTCCAATAGGTTTATTAGGTGAAATGGTCTCTATTGGTACTTTGCTGGCATTTGTGATTGTTTCTATTGGAATTGTCCTCTTGCGAAAGTCAGAGCCCGATGCTATTCGAGGATTTAAAACACCTTGGGTGCCATTTGTTCCAATACTTGGGGCATTGGTTTGTTTTGCTCAAATGGCTTCATTGCCTCGAGATACCTGGATTCGTTTGTTTGGATGGATGGCTATAGGCTTTGTGATTTATTTTACGTATGGTATAAAACATAGTCATGCAAGGCAGAATAGAAGGGATAATAAGCAATAATAGTGATTTGTGATTTATATAAATAAAAAGCCCTGCATTTGCAGGGCTTTTTTATTGAAGATTGGTAAAGACAGTTAATAAATGTGTCCATCCAATAGATTTTTTGTGACTAGCTTAACCTTTGACTGACCGAAGCAACCATTCGGTATCCTTTGCCATGAATATTGATTATCATAACGTCAGGATCCCCACTAAGCAGTTTACGTAATTTGCAGATGTATACGTCCATACTTCTGGCATTGTAATAACTGTCGTCTTTCCAAATCGTTTTAAGGGTGTACTTACGATCTAAAAAACTATTGGTGTTAGATGCAAATAAAATAAGTAAATGCATTTCTTTTTTCGTGAGTTTCTTAGGCTCTCCTTTAAATGTAAGCAGTCGTTTTTGAACATCAACTTCATAACCGCCAATTGTGTAAAAAGGCACTTGCAGAAGTTTGTAAAGCACATCATCGTCTTCGATTAACGTGTTCTTTTCATTTTCATTTTCCATTTTCGTAATTTTTTGAGTTTGTATAGTGATAGTGAATATAGCTTTTGTTTTGTTATTCTCTCCAATCAAATTTTTTGTATGTAGCTAATGAGATATGTGGAGAATATTTTGAATTTTGATTTATTAGTTCGTGCAAATTGAGTAAGTTTACAATCTAATTTTGAACGTAATGTTATCGTTTTGTGATTTGTTTATTTAATAGATATGCCAAAGATATATATTATTTTATTTTATAACACTATTTAGAGGAATTAGTTATTAACAACCTGTTATTTTGTTCAAATTATTTAGTTTTATCGTTCGATTTGGGTAAAAGGGCGTTTTTATAAGTTGTTTTTTCTCTGTTTTTATTCTTTTGAATAATTCAATATACGTCAATAAATAATTCATCAACTTAAAAATGCGGAAGCTTTAAAGAAAAAGATATTGTTTTATTCCTGTCATTCGCAATTTGTCCTGTAAAAACACCTTGCTATCGATAAAGCAATTAAAAAATGTCTTTCTTCTATTTCAAAGATAAAAGGTGATGCAAATATAAAAAAAATTATTTGCAATGTTAAGCTTTTTCTCTATTTGTTTTAAATAAAATTTCAAAAAATCGTATTGTTTGTATTTATTACTGTTTTTTTAAAACTATATTTTTACTTATATGGGTAATTTTAGAAGAAATGGATACGAAAATAAAAAACAATAAATATGAAAAAGTGATGATGTAAATGAACAGGAAGCCTATTAGAGTGTTTTTAAATATACCTATTAGATCTATTGAAATAAATTATGAAACATACTGTATTAGGAGCTGGAGGTTCAATTGGTAATGTCCTTACAATGGAGTTGCTAAAATCAAAACAAAATGTCCGGATTGTTTCTCGCAGCAAGTATTCTATTCCCGGGGCTGAATCGTTTAGGGCGAATCTTTCATCATATAATGAAACATTGAATAGTGTAAAAGGCTATGATATAGTATACTTGTGTGTTGGGTTGCCATATGACTCTAAATTATGGGCAAAATTGTGGCCTGGGTTTATGAAAAATACGATTGATGCCTGTAAAAAGGTAGATGCAAAACTAATCTTTTTCGATAATGTCTATGCATACGGAAAAGTAAATGGTATAATGACAGAGAATACGCCGTATGCCCCTTGTAGCAAAAAAGGTGAAGTGAAGGCAATTGTTGCCAATATGTTGGAAGATGAAATGAAACATCATAATATTAGGGCAATCATTGCCAGATCGGCTGATTTATATGGGCCATATATTACCGTAAAAAGTGTCCCTTATATAATGGCTTTTGATAACATGATGAAAGGTATAGGCGCACAGTGGTTGATCGATGCACATACGCTACATTCGCATACTTACACGTTAGATTGTGCAAGGGGTCTGAACCTACTTTGGAATAACGATGAATGTTATCAACAAATATGGCATTTACCAACGGTTAGTCCTGCAATTAATGGAAAGAAATTTATAGAATTAATTGCTAATGAGCTTCGGGTAAAACCAAATTACACCATAATGACTAAAAAACTAATCAGAATGATTGGTATTATTCATAAAACAATTTATGAATCATATGAAATGCTCTATCAAAACGAATATGACTATCAGTTCGACTCCACTAAATTCAATGATTACTTTAATTATAAGCCGGTAGCGTATGAAGAAGGAATCAGGGAAACAATAGAATTTTTGAAAAATTAGCAGGTTAATACTACAAATTAAAGTAACAATAGATAGGACTAAAGCAATGAAACAAAATAAGGAATTTATATTTACATGTTCAAATTATTCAAGAATATAGATCGAAAGGGTTATAGGCCCAGATATGGTGGATTAGACATTTTGAAATTTATTGGGCCGGGTTTGTTGGTAACAGTTGGATTTATCGATCCCGGAAATTGGGCTTCAAACCTGGCAGCAGGTGCTCAATTCGGTTATTCTCTTTTATGGATGGTGACATTATCGACCATCATGCTTATCTTTTTACAGCATAATGTGGCACATTTAGGGATTGCAACCGGGCTCTGTCTTTCGGAAGCTGCAACGATTTACCTCAAGCCAAGATATTCTAAATTACTTCTGATATCAGCCATGTTTGCTTCTGTCTCCACTTCGTTGGCTGAGATTCTGGGTGGCGCCATAGCCTTGAATATGCTTTTCCAAATGCCTGTTCGTGCCGGAGCATTGCTTGTGACAATTTTTGTCGGGATTATGCTTTTCTCCAATTCATACAAAATAATTGAAAAATGGATTATTGCCTTTGTCTCAGTTATTGGTTTGTCTTTTTTGTATGAACTTTCGTTGGTCAATATCGATTGGAACAATGCTGTTACCGGATGGGTGACACCTACATTCCCTCAAGGTTCAATGCTTGTTATAATGAGTGTCCTGGGGGCTGTCGTTATGCCGCATAATCTGTTCCTGCATTCTGAAATTATTCAGAGTCGCCAGTGGAACCTGAAAGATGAAAAGATTATAAATAAGCAATTACAGTTTGAATTTGCAGATACGTTGGTTTCTATGATAATTGGTTGGGCTATCAATAGTGCTATGATTCTATTGGCCGCTGCAACTTTCTTTAAAACCAAAACCCCTGTTTCTGAACTTCAGCAAGCCAATGAATTATTATCCCCGTTACTTGGTTTGCACGCATCTATTGTATTTGCTGTTGCCTTATTATTTGCCGGAATAGCTTCTACCATTACTTCGGGGATGGCTGCCGGTTCCATATTTGCAGGTATGTACAAGGAACCTTACGATATAAAGGATAACCATACCCGGTTAGGCATTGCTATATCATTGGTTGTCGCGTATATTATCATTTTACTCATTACAAACCCTTTTCAGGGCTTGATCATTTCTCAGATGATATTGAGTATCCAATTGCCGGTTACTATCTTTTTTCAGGTGTATTTGACTTCATCGGAAAAAGTCATGGGTAAATACAAAAATTCCACTACGTCTAAAATCTTTCTTAATATACTTGGAGTGATTGTGACGGTGCTTAATGTCGCTTTGTTTATTAGTCTGTTTTAAAAGAATAATAAAAAAACTGAAATATAAAACTGGTGATAATAATAATTTGTTATATTTGTTGAAATATATAAAATTCCAGTAATAGTTGAAAGAAGAATATGTACACAATAAGTAAAGAGTTTTATTTCTCTGCAAGTCATCAATTGTTTGATTTAGCCAAAGATCATCCCTGTGGACGTTTTCACGGGCATAATTACACGTTAAAGATCTTTCTGAGGGGAGAACTCAATAAAGAAGGTTTTGTGCTGGATTATGGCGATCTAAAGCCTGTTTCGGACTGGATAGATCAAACTCTTGATCACCGGAATCTGAATGAAGTATTCGATTTCCAAACTTCGGTTGAAAATATGTGCAAATATATATACGACTTATTTAAACCTCAATTTCCATTATTATTCGCTGTCGAAATGAGCGAGACAACTAAGACTAACTGTCGGTATGAAGAATAATTCTTTACACAGCATTCTCAATGTAGTTGAGATTTTTAAATCAATTCAGGGAGAGGGAGCTAATGTAGGGAGAGCAGCTGTTTTTGTTCGGTTAGCGGGGTGTAATCTGTCTTGTTGGTATTGTGATACGGATTGGAGTCACAGCAGTAAGATGTCTGTTTCGGATGTCTTGGAAGAAGTGAAGAAGCTTTCAAATCCTGAAGATTCTCCGAACAGCCTGCTTATTTGGACCGGAGGGGAACCCACATTACAGCTGACGGATGAAATTCTTGAACTTTTTCAGGATTATGATAACTGTATTGAAACAAATGGCACCAATCCTGTTCCTGCAAAAATAAAATATATTTCATGCAGTCCAAAAGTTACTCCGGAGGTGTTAAGAAAGAATTTTACTCGTGTCAATGAGTTCCGTTATCCTTTGAAGGCAGGTGATGTCCTGCCGGATATTTCGGAATTGCCATTTGCGGATAATTACTTTGTAAGCCCGGTATTTTTAGGTGAAGATAAAAAACGTTTTCAGCAAGTCAATGAAAATATCGAATATGCTATTAACCTCATCAAAAGCAATCCTAAGTGGAGGTTGTCTATCCAACTTCATAAACTATTGAATATTCCATAAGGATATAAGCTAAAGCTTACTTCTTCCAGCGTTTTAATTCTGTATAAAGTCTTTGTACAGGTAACCCCATTACGTTGAAATAAGATCCTTCTATGTGTTCTACACCTATGTAACCGATCCATTCCTGAATCCCGTAAGCTCCTGCTTTATCGTACGGTTTAAAGTTCTCAAGATAATATTCTATTTCTTCTGGACTAAGTCTTGTAAATCTCACTTCTGAAATTACATGAAATATCTTACGCTTTAATAAAGTGCTGATACAAACTCCTGTAATCACCTGATGAGTCTTGCCTGACAGGGCTTTAAGCATTCTTGTTGCATCTGCTTTATCCGTTGGTTTTCCAAACACACACCCTTCGTGCCATACGATTGTATCGGCAGTAATGAGCAGCGTATTCTCTTTCATTTTATCAATAAATGCATCTGCCTTCTTTTCTGCTAAATACATTGGTATATCAACGCCTACCATTTGTGATGGGTAGGTTTCGTCAACATCAATTTCCTGTACTTCAAACGGGATATTCAGTCCGCGTAAGAGTTCTGCTCGACGTGGAGACTGTGATGCCAGGATTATATTATAATTATTCAGTTGTGTGAGCATATATTGTAAATTGAACGAGTTGATTTATTTCAAAATAAAGAGATTAAATAAGCTGATTCCAAACGTCTTTGCTTGCAGATAATAAAAAACAAAGCTATAAAGTACTCCAATGAGCATTATTACTTTAGTCAGTGTTGAAGCCTGATGAAAGTCGGATTGCGATTTTGATGCGTATATTAAATAAATAAGAACCGCAAAAGGTAATACCAATCCGAAAATAATATACCGCATTGTCAGGGTTCCATCGAAATGAATATAAATCCCGTTCACGATGAATAAGCCAATGATGGTTAAAGCAATCAAGCTATACAAGAATATCTTCGTTTTATTTATTCCCCATTTTATTGCCATTGTGTGGCATTCCATTTCCCGATCCCCTTTTTCATCTTCCAGATCTTTTATAATCTCCCGAATTAGGGTGCACAGGAATGAAAAGAGAGCAAAACCACCTATCCAACTATAGAATAGCGTGGGAATAGGTGTTTCGAAAACCAGACTTCCAAATTCCTTTTGCAGAATAGCTAATTGGGTAATCCCAACCACCAATATCGTCATAGCCGAAATAAATGCTACCACCAGATTCCCGATCAGGAACTGACGTTTATAGCTGGCCGAATAAAACCATAATAAACCGGGGATAACAATAAAAATAAAGGCAAGCGTAAAACTACGGGTTAGATAAGATAACGACAGTCCGCTAACGACTCCCACGCCGGTAAGAATCTGGTGTAAAAGCATAGCTGCATGGCGGGATACCGTGTTTCCTACAATCTGTTTACTTGGTCGGTTGATTCGGTCGATCTTCACATCAAAGTAATCATTTATCACATATCCTCCGGCTGCAATTAAAACAGTTGCCGCAATCAATAGAAATAACATCCCTGTTTCCATGGATGCATTAAATCCGAAAGTTTGTAAAATAGGAACCAATACAACCTGTCGCATGACAAATTGTATAAAGGCTATAAAGATCAGATTTTGATAACGGATAAGTTTTAAATACGTTGACATATATTGTTGGGTGATCGGATTGATTTTAGTAATCGTATATTAAAATCCAGACAGTTGCATTTTTATTTTTTGTGACGGTCATGAATATCATTTGTCAAAAGCTTATAAATCTTTTTTAAATCAGGCCTGCTATTCAACATCGACAGATGCTTTGCTATCGTTTTCTCATCCATTCTTACTGCCGGTCCCGTTTGGGCATCGTATGGTTTCAGGGTCATTACTTTATCGGCAGTTTCAGCAACCAGTGGTTGAATGATGTCAAATAAGAATCCTGAATCTTCTAAAATCTCGGAAGCAATATCATACATGTAATTCGTGAAATTACTGGCAAAAACAGCGGCTAAATGAAGTCTCTTTCGTTGGTCGGAGTTTATATGATATATCTTGGTTGATAATAAATTCGCAATTTCAACTAATTTATCCTGAACTTCAACATTGTTGGCTTCAATGCAAATCGGAACCTGACTAAAATCAACCGATTTCTTTTTCGAAAAGGTTTGAAGAGGATAAAAGACACCGAATTTTGTAGTAAACCCTTCAAACTCATTCATCGGGATACAGCCTGCTGTATGTACCTGAATACCTTCCGGCAATTCTATTTCTCTTAATATCTTTTTAAACGCATTATCGGTCAACGCATAGAAATATACATCTGCAGTTCTGTAAATTTCGGAAATATCGGTAATGAATGATGTGTTTAATTTCTCCGCTAAAATTTGTGCATTCGAAATATTCCGGCTATAAACCTGGCTTATTGTAACTCCCTTGGCCTGTAACGCTAATCCCAAATGAGTGGCAACGCTCCCTGATCCGATTAAAACAACTTCCATGTGTTTTGAATAAAATAATTTACCTGTATTTCAATTTGCCTGTTCGACTTATCTTTTCTTAATGCCAAAAACCATTATTGCTCCTGCAAGTATCAGCAGCACCGGCCAAATAAAGTCGGAAATATGTCTGGTTAATTGTATAATATCAGATAACCGAAAAAGTAGTCCTACAACAATAAGAACAATTCCTATATTTTTATTGGAATGAAAAACTAAAAAGACAATGCCTATTATGAGTGGATAATTCTTTATATCAAAAATATAAGATGCAATCTCGGGCGGTATAAGTTGAAGTTGCCTGATTAGAAATAAGCATCCAAAAACGAGCAAGGTAACCCCCCAGGCTAAACGATTATCTTTTTTGTTTGACATATTCTTTTTGAATTAAAAAAATTAAAACTTCTCAGAATGTATTTTGTCTGTAGCCAGCTTTTCTATGTCAAATGGTTTCCGTTCTTCATTCGGATAACCAATAGATACAATGCATAATACACTATACTTTTCAGGAACGTCAAACAATTCGCAGATATATTTCTCTGCGGTGGTGTGTTCGTCTTTTTCCCTGCCGTAAACCTGTATCCAACAACTTCCAAGCCCCAGATCCTGTGCCTGCAATTGCATGATAATGGCTGCAATCGAAGCATCCTCTATCCATATATCGCTTTTTGTCTTATCTGCTATAACAATAATTCCTAATGGCGATTCTGCTAACATTTGAGACCCATGCGGACGACATTCCGATAATTTTACAAGCATCTCTTTATCCTGAACGATAATAAATTCCCAGGGATTGCTTCTCTTTGACGCCGGTGACATTAAGGCTGCCTGAATAATTTGACTTATTTTATCCGGTTCAACCGCTTTGGGTAAGTATTTCCGTATGCTGCGTCGGGTCTTTAAAAGTTCGAAAAATGAGGTCATTGGTATTCTTATTTATATTAATTTTTTGCTTGTTTCTCAACCAGGTACGCAATGATGCTATTGGGCTTGAATAAATCTTTAAGCCGGTTGAAAGGTATCGTTACTTCGGTTTGTCCCATATAATAGGGGGCAATTTCGTATGGATTGAAAACGTAATTGATACCTTCGTCGGTTATATAAAAATTCCCGTTTGGTTTAATTGATTGAGCCCAAAAATCAGTATCTTCTAAACTCAGAATAGGTTCTGTCTCCTTCGTCTCTTTATTCTCCTTACTCTCTTCAACGATGCGCTTCTTAATAAGTTCCGAAAGTTCCGGTTCATAATTCGCTTTAAATAAGTCCTTTTCAGTTAACGTCTTGCCTGTCTTTAGATCAAAGTTATAATAATTTCGGGTTTCAAGGCCATGAGCACCTCCCATATAAACATAACGCTCAATTCCATAAACATAAATCTTTTTATCGCTCAGTAAGCTAAAGCCCGATACGGTATGTTCATTGTTAAAACGATACCTGTTTGACTTGTCTATTCGGGACAGTAAAGGCTCATTGTTCTCTTTGTAATCTGCTGCCAGATCTTTCGCAAATAGTGTAACCACTGAATCGTTGGCATGAGGTATATATTCCTCTCCAAACAGATTTGAAATAATCGTAGCCCGGATTGATTTTAAAACGTCTTTGTTGGTAAATGCCATCGGAATTTCGACATCAATGTCAACACTTAAAGCTCCCTTTGTGGTGTCTTTTGACAGATAGTACTTCTTTACAAAGTCTTTCTCTTCTGTTTTTACGCTTCTGTGAATACAAGAAGAAAAAAAAGTTGTCGCTAATACGCTGAATAAAAGTATGATAGTTTGTTTTTTCATTTTCAGATATGCTTTATAATTTTCGTGACAAATTTACAATATTTAAAACAGATAATATCTAAAAGTTTTCAAATAATTTTTTAATATTCTCTTCTGTCATTTATGAATAAAAATAAGATATTAGCTCATTTTCCTTCTGTCTTTGTGTATATGCCGGATCTCCTAACGTTATCAACATTATCATTAAACTATATACTAAAGTCTTTGTTTTTCTATTTAATAAATTATAATAATAATTTTGAAAAAATACCAGTGAAATAATCCTTTAAACAGCAACCTGAAACTTATATCGTGTTTTGAACCGGATATGTTTATCTCTTGCGCACTCGTTTTTTGGCAATGATTCAACGAATTTCGGTCTGTCGTTTGTTCTTACTTCAGAGGGGGTTCAGAGAGGGTTCAGAGAGGGTTCGGATAGGGTTCGGATAGGTAGACCTCTCTGAACCCTCTTGATGGTCTCTCTGAAATCTCTCAGATTCCGCTTTATACCTAACCCGGATCAACCGGAACAAAAGAGGCTGCACATCCTTGATGTAAATGAAATAGATACTTTTTTGACAGACAGTGAAGTCGCAGGAGTAAATAAAATAAAAGGTTCTCTAAAATTTAATGATTTTTTTTATTCTTCATTACTTTTCCCTGATTAAATTCTATCTTTACAATCAAACCAATCGCATTGGATTTGATTGGGACTTTCTAACGATAAAAAACAAATTTATATGAAAAAGAAAATTGCTGTTCTCGCCTTAGTAGCTGTTTTTGTTTCGGTTGGGACATTAACCGCACAAACAAAAACGGATAATAATCCTGCTCCCAAAACAGAAGTAAAGTCAACTACGCCGCCCTGTTGCGACGGTAAAACGACTAAGTGTTGTAAAGGCAAAAAGGCTAAATGCTGTAAAGATAAAAAGGCTGCAGAAGGAGCTAAATGTGATGAAAAATCGGCGAAATAACCGGTAAGGGTTAGATCTGCACGAATTTATTTGATAAAAAGTCTTGGGTTTACTCAGGGCTTTTTGTTTTTCTATTTAAATGTTCTATTTTTGTTCGGCTATTTAAGGCTTAAACTATTCAATGTCATGTTTCGGACTCCTGTTGATATTTCAAAATCGAATTTAAAAATTACTTATGAAGACTCTGTAATGTCCTTAGGCTCCTGTTTTGCAGAAAATATGGGTAAGAAAATGGCTGATGCTTATTTTCAATTGGATATTAATCCTTTTGGCGTGATTTATAATCCGATTTCAATCAGTAATAGCATTAAATTCATGATTCAGAATAAACAGTTCGCGGGAGAAGATCTTTTTGAAAGAAACTCTTTATGGCAAAGCTTTTCCCATAGCAGTCTGTTTTCCGATTCAACAAAGGACAGCTGTTTAAATAAGATAAATTCCAGATTGGAATACTCGGGTCGGTTTTTACGGAAAACCAATGTCTTGATTATCACTTTCGGAACAGCATGGGTATTCGAATCGGTGAAGAGTGGGAAGGTAGTCTCAAATTGCCATAAATTACCGGCAAGCGAATTTATCAGAAGACGATTGACGGTAGAAGAAATTGTGGATGAATATACGACACTGATTCAAAAGTTACAGACATTAGCCCCCGATATAAACATTATTTTCAGCGTCAGCCCTATTCGCCACTGGAAAGATGGAGCACACGAAAATAATATCAGTAAGAGTGTCTTGCTGATTGCTATTGATAAGCTAAATAGACTTTTTCCTCAGGTCCATTATTTCCCGGCTTATGAAATACTATTGGACGAGTTACGTGATTACCGGTTTTATGCATCCGATATGCAACACCCTTCGGAGGTGGCAATCGATTATATCTGGAAATGCTTTTCCGAAACTTATTTCTCGGAGTCTACCGTGCAACTATATAAAAAGTTGGAACAACTGACTGCAGATTTAGCACACCGCCCGATACATCCTGATTCATCTGAATATCGTCTTTTTTTGAATAAGATAGAGGAACGAAAAGATAAAATCCGATTCGAATATCCTTTTTTATCAAACAGAATAAAATAAAAAAGCAACCTCAAAGTATTAAATTTGAGGTTGCTTTGTGATGTGTAAAGTCCTTGGATAATTATAAATCGGTTATTAATTTAAACTTCGGTACTAATAGTTTCATTAGACACCATGCCAACAAATACATGAAAGCGCAAAGACTGAACATAATGCCATAAGCAACGGTCGTACTGAAAGTCCCGTCGAGATGTCCTGCTAATAATTGAATAAGTACACCCCCAATTCCTCCGGCTGCGGTACCAATGCCGATAACAGAGCCTACCGCCTTTTTAGGGAACATATCCGATACGGTTGTATAGATATTAGCCGACCAGGCTTGATGAGCCGCCCCACCTAAGCAAACGACGCCGATAGCAAAAACTATTCCATATGCAGCTAAAGACTGCGTTGCCAGCAATGCCAACGGGACAATAGCTATCAATAACATGGAAGTCATGCGGGCTTTGTATGCTTCCCAGCCTTTATTCATAAAAGTCAACGGAATAGTGCCTCCGTAAACCGAACCGATTATAGCAACACCAAACACGATAAAGTTCGAAATCATTACGTATGAAGCCGTCTTCTCAGGAGTCATCCCTGCGCAAAATTGATGCCGGACATAGGTAGGTAACCAAAATAATAAGAACCACCAAACTCCATCGGTAAGGAATTTTCCAACTACAAAAGACCATGTTTGACGATAGGTTAATAATTTGAGCCACGATACTTTTTTAACCTGATCATCATCTCCTGTAATTGTAGCGTCGTTATCACTGTGAATATAGTCAAATTCAGCCTGCGAGATTTTCCCTTGATTTAATAGCTTTTTAGGAGTGGAATAGAAAATACCCCAAAAGATAAGCCATATGAATCCAAGTATGCCGGTGATAATAAAAGCCATTTGCCAACCTTGGAGGGCTCCGATAAATCTGGAGCCTGATGTCCATGTTATCAAACACCAGGGGACAAACAAAGCACAGATCATAGCTCCAATGTTAGAACCTGAATTGAAAATGCCGGTGGCTAATGCCCTTTCTTTTTTAGGGAACCATTCGGCTACTGTCTTAATGGAAGCAGGGAAGTTGCCGGCCTCACCTGCACCGAACAGACTTCGGGCGATGGCATGGGCTACAATGGACTTTCCCATAAAGGCACTTAAAATACCTGAGAACGACCATACGATTAATGAAACAGCCAACCCAATCTTTGTTCCGATCTTGTCAATAACAGCACCCGCTATTAATGTAAACCCGGCATAAAAGAACGTGAATACAGAAGTTAAATAAGAAAATTGTTGTGATGTCCATCCAAATCCCGCATCCGAACAAAAATAGTCTTTTAGAAATGCAATAACATTACGGTCCATATAATTGACCGTTGTCGAGAATAAGAGTAAAGAGGCAATTACCCAACGGTAATTACCTACTTTTCCCTCTGTTGATTTATTCATAAGAAGAGATTTAAAGGGATATAGTAGTCTGTGATTATTTGCGTGTTTTTTCGATGATAGCTAATGCATTACTGCATAGTTTTGTTATCCCGGACCAATCTCCGGCTTTAATCAATTCGGCTGGAAAAAGATTAGACCCCATTCCAACACAGGTAACTCCGGCATCAAACCATGACTGTAGGTTCGCTTCTTCCGGTTTTACACCGCCGGTGACCATTAAGTTTGACCAGGGCATGGGTGCTTTTAAACCCTTCACAAATCCGGCTCCTAATACTTCTCCGGGGAATACTTTACAAATATCGCAGCCCATTTCTTGTGCAAAGCCTACTTCAGAGACGGAACCACAACCCGGTATATACGGAATTAAACGTCTGTTAGCCACTTTAGCTATCTCCGGATTGAATAATGGACCTACAATAAAGTTAGCTCCTGATTGGATATATAGGGCTGCTGTAGGTGCATCTACAATGGATCCGATGCCCAGAATCATTTCAGGGCAATCTTTGGCAGCATATTTCACCAATTCACCAAAAACCTCATGTGCAAATTCACCGCGGTTAGTAAATTCAAATGCTCGAACACCACCCTCGTAACATGCTTTTACGACTTTTTTTGATATTTCAATATCGCTGTTATAAAATACCGGAATCATACCGGTTTCTTTCATTGCTGTTAGAACTTGAATCTTGTTGAATTTCATATTGTATAATTTATAATTACTCTTAATCCCTACAAAGATTCTAAGAGTAGTTAATGATGTTTGTTGATATTTAGATTGTTAGTGTCTAACTTTGAGGGAAAAACCTAAGTTAGCTTACCTTTCGTGATCAGGGTTTCATGTTTTATCGCACCACTCTTCCGCTTCCATCACCACCCATAAGTCCTTCGACTTCAGCAACAGTCACCAGATTATAGTCACCGTAGATTGTATGTTTCAGGCATGAAGCTGCTACTGCAAATTCCAATGCTTTTTGATCATTGTCCGTGTACGTCAGTAAGCCATAAATCAAACCGCCCATGAACGAATCACCTCCGCCTACACGATCTACAATATGCGTAATATCATAACGTTTCGATTGATATAGCGTACCTTCACTGTATAAAACTCCGCCCCATGTATTATGATTGGCATTGATAGAACCCCGTAATGTAATAATCACTTTTTTAGCACGTGGGAATTTAGTCATCATCTGTGTACATACTGATTCAAATTCAGCAGCATTCACTTCACCACCTGTATGGGAGACATCAAATCCTTCCGGTTTAATGCCAAAAACTTTTTCTGCATCTTCTTCATTACCTAAAATAATATCGCATCCTGCAACTAATGCCGGCATTACTTCTGAAGCTGTTTTGCCATATTTCCATAAGTTCTTGCGATAATTTATGTCTGTCGAAACCGTTATGCCCATCTCGTTGGCTATTTGAATTGCTTCCAGGCAAGCGTCGGCTGCACCTTGTGAAAGAGCAGGTGTTATTCCTGTCCAATGAAACCAATCAGCTCCTTTCAAAACTTCATGCCAGTTAACCATTCCCGGTTTAATTTCAGCAATAGACGAATTTGCGCGGTCATATACCACCTTACTGGCCCGGGCAACAGCTCCTGTTTCAAGGAAATAAATGCCGACACGGTCACCTCCGCGTAATATCTCTTTGGTGCCGACATTGTATTTACGCAAGTTCATTATACAGGAATCGGCAATATCATTTTTTGGTAAGCGGGTTACAAACTCGGTTTCCATACCGTAGTTTGCCAACGATACCGCTACATTGGCTTCACCTCCGCCAAAAGTAGCATTCAACTGGGTGGACTGACTGAAACGCTCGTAGCCGGGTGTAGCCAAACGAAGCATTATTTCTCCAAAAGTTACAATCTTTTTACTCATTGTTTTCTTTGTTTTGTACTAATATTTTTTTGATAATGAATAATCTACACAAAAATAGATGTTTATTAAAAATTAAAAAATGATTTTGCATTATAATAACTAATATCCTCAACTATCTTTCCCATAAATTCAATTTCCTGATATGGCAATAATCCATTCTCAACATCATTTCCAATCAAATTACAAAGGATGCGTCTGAAGTATTCATGGCGGGGATAGGATAGGAAGCTTCGGGAATCCGTCAGCATTCCTACAAAGCGGCTTAATAAACCAAGCATTGAAAGTGAATTCAACTGTTTTTCTATGCCGTCTTTTTGATCCAGGAACCACCAACCTGAACCGAATTGAATTTTTCCCGCAATTTTACCATCCTGAAAATTACCAATCATTGTGGCAATCATTTCATTGTCGGTTGGATTTAGATTGTAAAGGATCGTTTTCGTCAGTTTGTTTTGTGAGTCCAGCCTGTTTAAAAATTTCGACAGGGCTTTGGCTGTATTGAATATCCCGATGGAGTCAAATCCGGTATCTGCCCCTATCTGATTGAATAAACGGGTATTATTGTTGCGGATAGCTCCGTAATGATATTGTTGCGTCCATCCTTTTTCCCAATCCATTTCAGCAAATATAACCAGCATTGCTGATTTGAATTTCAACACTTCTTCGTGAGTTAATTCGCGTCCGCCATAGACTTTATTGAATATCGATTTGATTTCAGTTTCCGTATAATCCTCGGCATAGAACTCTTCAATGCCATGATCGGAAAGTTTACAACCAACTTCCGCAAAGAAGTCATGACGTTTACGCAATGCCAGTATCATATCGTCAAAAGTTGATATGTTCACTCCTGAAGCCTTAGCAAGCAGTTCAATATAAGCCGTGAAATTTTTAGAGTTCTCAACTGTCATAGCTTTATCCGGTCGCCAGGTCGGTAGCATTTTTACTTCAAATCCATCCTGCCTGGTTTTAATATGGTGCTCGAGTGAGTCAATCGGGTCATCGGTTGTACATACCGTTTCGACTTTATATTTTCGCATCATGTTGCGGGCTGAATATTCCGGAGTTTGTAATTTTGCAGTACATTCATCATATATTTCACGAGCCGTCTTGGGTGACAACAGTTTTTCCACTCCAAAGCCTGTTTTTAATTCCAAATGTGTCCAGTGATAAAGCGGGTTCCTCATGGTATATGGAACAGTTTCCGCCCATTTCTCAAACTTTTCCCAGTCTGTTGTATCTTTTCCGGTGCAGTATTTTTCTTCAATGCCATTAGCCCTCAGTGCACGCCACTTATAATGGTCACCCCCCAACCATATTTCGGTTAATGTTTTAAATTGATAATCATCGGCTACCATGGAAGGAATTAAATGACAATGGTAATCAATAATCGGCAGTTTTGATGCGTGTTCGTGATAGAGTCTTTGCGCAGTATCGGTTTGTAAAAGAAAATTTTCATCTAAAAAATTTTTCATAATACGTCAGTTTTATTTTATTCGATTATATATTTAACATTGATGCCGTTGAAAAAGATTAAAAGTCAAGCTTTATTTTATCGAAAACCGACGATACAAGTTTGTTTTTTATTCAAAACAGCTGTTTTTGGGGATACCTTTTCTTCTGCTTAGAAGTCATGAAATTGATAGTTATATTGTAAACTGAATAATATCAATATATTATAGACTTTAAATGACCTGATAAAAGTTTCCGTGTTCGCCCACGAAGATACAAATAATTTTATATTTACAAAATACGTCCGTTTTGTATTCTAAATCATTAAGCTGTGTGCGGGCACAGTCAAAAGAATATTCGCTGTTTTCTGTAATTTAAGTTCTCTGTGAGCCGAATTATTTGATTTATGATGTATGCGTCGTGATTTCAACAATCGACTGTTAACCGCTCATGATTTCAGCAAGTCATCTTCTCTGGTTAACGGATCGTTTACGACTCTTCTCAATCTTCAAAACATAAATTGATACGCCTAAATTTGATGCTCTCATTGTTGAATATTCAGCTCTGTCCGGACCAGGTTGCGAGGGGGTTCAGTTAGGGTTCAGTTAGGGTTCGGATAGGGTTCAGTTAGGGTTCGGATAGGTCTACCTATTCCAACCCTATCCGAACCCTATCGCAATCCCCTCTATAATATGAACAAACGATGGATAAAAACACGTAAAACTGCTATTTGGATAAGACCGCCGCTTGAATTTAAAATGACGTGAGTTCGATATTATAAAGCTCCCAATTGATTTAAAAGCAGTTAATCAGATAATCAGATCAGGCACTGTTTTGTGGTCTTATAACATTCTACTAAATACTGACTTTGTCTTAATTTTAAAATAAAGCTATAAAACCATATGGCCTTGCCTTAAGAAAATACACCTGCAAAATACCTGGATTTTCTGTAGAACTAACGTTAAAGCAGTAAATCAGGATTAGAATTGGAAATCTGCGCCACAGGAAATAAAACCAGAAGCAGGCATTACCAGATAGCATTTTACATTTAGAAGAAATAGATCGGTAAAAAGTTGGAGAAGGCGAAAAGAATTTCTACTTTTGGAGAAGAAATCATCCGGTAACGGATAGAAAATCATAGAAATATTCGAATTGAAGTAAATGATATTCATGACGGGCAGCAGGGTTGAACCGGTTGAATCAGTTTGTATATCGAGGTAAGGCGGGAGAACGGGCAAATTGCACGATACGATTATTCCTGATTTACCTTACGACTGGAGGTGTTTCCCGGAATGATGCTCGTGTATGTATTTAAATATAAGTTATTTAAAAAGCAACGTAAACGACAGGGATGGAATCTTTTAAATAAAAAGATTTTGATTTTCGGGGAAAATAATAATTTACTCCTATGGAAACAATTGGTTTAGGAAAATGGAGTCGCCTGGCACGGTATCAGGAGAAGCTTCCGAATGATGTCGCCTGCTGTCACGTATGTCCTCATAATTGTATTATTCAGGAAGGGAAGCCGGGGATTTGCCATGCGAGAGTCAATTATCACGGAGAGTTGTACAGTATTGCTTATGGAAATCCATGTTCGGTCGGAGTGGATCCGATAGAGAAGAAGCCATTGTTCCATTTCTTTCCCGGAATGAAGATTTATTCACTGGCGACAGCAGGATGCAACTTTCGTTGCCTTAATTGCCAGAATTGGCAGGTATCGCAATCGTCACCGCAATCGCCTGATCGGTATGACCTCATGCCGGAAGACGTTGTGGAACATGCCTTGAATCATAATACAACCGGCATTGCATTTACGTATACCGAACCGACCGTCTTTTACGAATATGTGTTTGATACGGCTAAAATAGCCCGTGCTAATGGACTGAAAACAGTTCTTGTCTCGAATGGTTTCATAAACGAAAAGCCATTGACAGATCTTTGCCCTAATCTGGATGCCGTGAATATTGACTTGAAATGTTTTGACGATGCCGTTTATCGCCGGTTGGATGGCGGTAGGTTGCAGCCGGTACTTCATACGTTGAAAACATTGAAAGACAACGGTGTGTGGCTTGAAATAACCAACCTGCTCGTGCCAACCTATACGGATAGCCCGGGGATGATCAGGTCGATGTGCGATTGGTTGGCAGGGAATGGCTTTGCAGATACACCGATTCACTTTAGTCGTTTCTTCCCGACCTACAAGCTTGCACAATTACCGCCCACAACAGAAGCTATATTAATTCAGGCAAAAGAAATAGCCGAAGAATCGGGCCTGAAGTTCGTATATGTTGGTAATATTCCGGGACTACATAAGGAAAATACCTGTTGCCCAGCTTGCAAGCAAATGCTGGTTGAGCGCAACGGTTATATCGTGAAAAGGAATTTAATCCGGAATGGCTTGTGTAGCTTTTGTGGGGAACCTATTGCCGGAGTATGGAACTAATGAAAACGGAAGCAATTTCATTACGGACCATTCGTTTGACATTTCCATTTCCAGACATTTCAATATCCCTGCGGCTTATTATTCCTGATAATACATTATGAAAACACCGTTGCCGTGAAAATAAAGATACCGGCTGTTTTCCAACCGTCCCAACTTAATCCTGCTTTGTCCCGGGCGCAATGTCCGATGAATTCTTCTTTATCCCAGCCTGTTTCGGTGGCTACCTGCGGCAGAAATACGCCGGTATGGTAACCATCTTCGATAAAGATGCCATGTTTGCCCAGTTCTATTTCTGCTATGTCATCGATTTTTTTCAGCGGGGACAAAACCGATATTTCAATGTCAATTTCAGGGAACTCTTCCGGTTCGACGGGCATAAAGCGACGATCGTGGGAGGCAGCAGAGATGGTCATTTCACGAACCATTTTGTATAATGGAACATTACCGGTCAGGCGGCCGATGCAACCACGCAGTTTCCCTTTTTTATGCAGCGAGACAAATGCACCGCACTTTGTATTCAGGGCATCGGAGAAGTTAGTTGTTGCCGGATTATAATTCTTATTGTGGCAGCAATAATCTTTCAGTGTTGTACGGGCAATATGAAGCAACGTTTCTTTATCCGTTTCCGTAAGTTGAAAATCATCTTTCCCTGACTGCTTTTCGGAGAGGGCAATACCCCAGTAACCCACCACGCGGTTGTGGTTTCCATAATACTTTATATCGCCGGAATTGCGGTATTCAACAGCCTGATATTCGAACGATCCGTTGAGAGCAGTCATATACATCAAGGTTAATACGGAAGCCCATCCACACAGGCTGGTATCCAAATGAGAAATATGTTTTTTGGCATTTTCGGTCAGAGTAGCTAAGAGCACACCCGGATTATTTGAAAGAATGGCATCTTTGGTAGCGGCATCAACTTTCCGTGCATCAGAATACTCCGGATAGTGCGAAAAGTCAGAGCTTATAATAAACAGGTTTTCCGCGTTCAGATAAGTTTTCAACACGGTGGCAATTCGCCTGCACACTTCCGGGTTACCAGAACCAATGACTATCGGCACAATGCAATAACCGCTCCCGAGCATGTAGTGCAGAAAAGGAAGCTGCACTTCCAGGCTGTGTTCTTCTAAATGCGCATCCGGATTGGAGGTGAATATATCCGGATCATGTTCGACCAACATGTGGCCAAAAGCGGTATCGACGATTTCTTTCCCATAAGGCATCACAAAGTCTCCATCGCAATACACGGATGCTTTGTCAAAGCGGATATGGTGGGATGAGGCAATGAGGAAAACCCGTTTATAGTTTATATTACCATCGATTTGATTGAAAGCGGAGGCTGCGATTCCTCCGGAATAAATATATCCTGCATGAGGGGCTATGATAGCCCTGACCTGACCGCTTTGTTTGGGTATAGCCGTTGCAAAGAGGCTCACGAGCTCTTGTTGCAGCTTATCAGGATCTTCGGGATAGAATTTCCCGGCCACGGCCGGCTGCCTGTCAATGGACTTTGACGTATTTTCCTGCATAATGCACTATAAAACTTATGATTAGACAACTAAGCAGCAAGGTACATATATTGTCGGTTTGCATGTTCTTTCTGTGATATATAACAATACCATTACAGTGAAAGTTTGATTAACGGGTTGAATTTGAATGGAAAGTAGAGGATGTGCCGATAAAAGATCCGTTGGTAAAAAAGCAACGACTGACTTTTATTTGTAGTTGAATTTTCCAGGCAGTGACTCTTTCAGGCAGGCAGGGCTTGTTTTATCCTGTTGGCCGGAGTTTTATTCTATTTGTTTATTCTTCCGGTGGTATAGTCAACAGAGTCGCAGTTTCGATACCGGCAGCAACTTCGGGAAGTATACCTAACCGGATATAGATAGGATGGATACTTTTTTTTATTGCAGGAAGCTTCCGCATAAAGATAAGTCCACCCACTATACAGGCAATCCCTCCAATTAAGAGGGTGTTGGGGGCACCTACTTTACTGGCCAGCGATCCGGCTAATAAACTGCCAAAAGGAGCCGTTCCCATAAATGCCATGGTGTAAAAACTCATAACACGTCCACGTTTATCGTCATCCACAATGGTTTGTAAGATGGTATTGCTCGAAGTCATTTGCATCAGCATACCGAAACCGGTAATCAGTAACATAAACAGGGAGAGTATAAAATAATGTGATAGGGAAAAGGTGATCAGTCCGAATCCAAAGATAGCCGCAAACCAGGGAATAAACTTTTCCAGTCCAACCACATTCTTACGGGATGCCATATAAACGGCACCAGACAAAGCGCCTATACCCGTAGCTCCCATCATAAAGCCGAATGTATGGGGGCCACCATGAAGGATTGTTTTGGCAAAGACGGGCATAAGTACCGTGTAAGGCATTCCCATTAAACTGACCAATGCCAGTAAAAGAATTATATACCGGATAGGTATAAATCCGAATGTGTACTTAAATCCTTCTTTTAAATTCTGCAAAACATTTGTATTCTGAACTTTTATCTCTCGGGGGGTTATTTTCATCATGAGCAGGAATGCAATGACAAACACATAACTGAATCCATTGATCAGAAAGCATACTCCTTCGCCGGTGAGCGAGATTAAAATACCGGCAATAGACGGACCCAGTAAGCGGGCACTATTTACCATGGAAGAGTTTAGTGCAATAGCATTCCCGAGATCTTCTTTCTTCTCTATCATATCTACTACAAATGACTGTCGGGCCGGCATATCAAAGGCATTGATTATCCCAAGGCAAACACTTAAAATTGCAATGTGCCATACACTAATGGACTTATCGTAAAACAGGAAAGCCAGCACCAAAGCCTGAATCATTGCCAATATCTGAGTTACGACCAGTATCTTATGACGATTCCAACGGTCGATCAATACCCCGGCAAAAGGAGCTATAATGAAAGTAGGTATTTGCCCTGCAAAACCAACGAGTCCTAATAGAAAAACCGACCCTGTAAGTCGGTAAACCAGCCATGGGACGGCAATTCGTTGTATCCACGTTCCAATCAACGAGATGCTCTGCCCGTAAAAGAACAGTCTGTAATTACGGTAGCGAAGAGAACGTGCAATGTTACTAAGTCCTAATTTATTTATAAGTTGATTCTTGAAAGATATTTTTCTCATTCTTATTACAGGCTGATTAAACCTTTAGTTTTATAGGTTGATTTTAAAATGGTGGTCAGATATTCACAAGATTTCAGTTTGTCAGATATTTATTAGCTCATTGTGTTCATTGGCAACCTTCATAATTAGTTCTCCGAAAAGGGTATTAGCCCATGCAAACTACTTACGGGTATATTTTTCAGGATTGTCTTTATGAAATGATTCATGGATAAATCCGGTGTTAGCGTCCGTATCACGCCAGGTTCGGAGACAATACCTGATTTTATGATTGTCGGTTGAAGAGCAGATAAGTCCGACGGGCTTGACCGGACTGCCATACCCTTTGTTGAGCAGGGTGTCGCCTGGAGTATTCGTTTCGCGGGTAAAAGTATACGGTGTTGTTCCGTCCTTTCGCTGCTGTTCAGTAAATGTTTGACAGATAAGAGCCATAGCCCGTTGCCAACGGTCATCGAAAATAGTCGTATTGCCGGTCGTTTTCCAGTAATGATAAGTCAACCGTATAGAGTAGCAAAGGGAGTCGGTTTCCCATTTTCTTTCGTGTAGTTCAGGAATCATTTTTGTTTGATCCTTATCCCAACCGCTACCGGCTGCTTCTTTGTTAAAGGCATTTGCATAAGGATCAAGTAATATGCAGTCCGTTTGACGACGAATGACGCTTTCGAGCATCAAATTAAGTTGCGCATCTTTATTGGCAAACGGTAAATAGGAAAAAACCTGGGCAGAAGAGTCGCGCATCCACATGGCATGAATGTCACCGGTAATGACAAATGTATCGGGTTTCCCGTTCTTCCTGGCAAATTTCACCGTCGTGTCGAGGGTGTTAGGAAAGCAATTTTCAAACATCCAGGCCAACTTAGGATCCTTCATCAGGGGTTTAATACGCTGTATAGTTTCTTCAGTCGCTTTTGATGTGAAGTTGTGCTTTACCAGTTCAGGTCGTCGACTAATAAATTCACCGGTTTGTTTTGTTGAAAGGTTCGCAAATAAACTTTGTCTAAAAGCTATACCGGCTAATGTCAATCCGCTTACGCGTAAAAAATCCCAACGTGTTGTCATACAATTAACGTGAGTTCAAAACAAAGAGAAGTGAAATGTCTCAGTATAATTCAGAGATAATTATCTTATTTATAATGTTTAAATACAGACCTATAGGCATAATATATTATCGCATTAACCTCTTAATTATATATTGAATTGTATTTTTCCACTTATCACTTATCCAATGATTCAGGCCATTGGACAAGTGATAAATAAAGAGGTTTTATTTGCCGAAATTCTTGTTTTTGAATGTCGATATGTCAATCACATCCTGATTATCGTTATCAAAAGTGATATAAACGCTGTCACCGATATTCGTCAATGGGAAATCGTTTGATATTTGGGAAGAACCGATAAAGACTTTCGGGAAATTCTTAAGCGTAAAATAATAGTAGGTATTGCCATTTTTTACATCCCCGTTAATGCGGGTAATAACGGATTTGATAATATTTTTTTCTGTTTTACTTTTAGTTGTGATCTTATTACCCGACTGGTTAAAGGCATTTTTGTAGGCCATTAATGATTCCCTCAGCGTATTTCCAACTCCCACAATGGTGTAATCCTCAATGGCAACCATTGCATACATTTTTACAAGACCTCCGTTATCTTTCAGGGTCATTACGTAGGTTGGGATATTGTTGATATTATACGGAATTGGTAAGGAAGCATAGAATCCTTTTTCCTGAACTTTACCCTTTGCCGAATTCTGGGCAGCACTTTCGGTTGCTCCGCTTTGTTTATACCAAAAGGCTTTTTTAGTACGGGTATTTACCAATGCGAAGCCAACAGTCGATTCATCCGATCCGACAGAAGTTAAGCCGGTGTACCAATATGCGTTATTGTCATCACCATATACCATTGATACGTTTTCAGTGATTTTGAGTTTGTTCTCATTGGAAAAATTCCAGAAACCCTTAATGTAGTTTCCCCAATCGTTTAGTTGTGTTTCAATAAATTCGCCTGGTTGAATACGATCAACCCATTTGGGGGTGTTTTCTACAGAATATTCATTTATTTCACCCGTTTGGGCATTTACGATCACAACTCCGGTGGCATCTTCACCACTAAATCCAATAGTTTTTTTGTACTTTGTTACCACCCAGTAAGGAGTTCCGGCATCATCAATTTCAAATGAATAATCTGTCAAGCCGGTATGCCAGTAACCATGGAAATATAAATAACGTTCCAGGTTATCGAAGAAAAATGCTTCCGATTGGTATTTAATATATATTTTCTTGCCATTGATTTCCTGAACCAGTTTCACATCCCGTTCATTACAGGCATTCACCATTACATATCCGTTTGTTCCCTGCATGTTCTTTTGCCATTTGAAGAATCCTGTATGGAGTAGGGGAGCTACCCAGTACAAGTCGTTATTTACTTTTTGAATATTAAATGTACCAAGAGTTACCTGACTTCCCAATGCTGGTTGCGATCCCAATACTTTATCACCCAGTAATTGTGCCAACGATTGATCCACTACCCTGATTTTCTCAATGGATATGGGCATCATATGATTCGACAAATTCGATTCGGTATCTATTTTTCCTATCAAATCACGGTAATCGTTGGTCCGGAATATAGCCAGGGTAGTTACTGCCGGAACAACGGTCATGTACAGGAGTATAACACCTAAAAGGATAATGAAAACTTTTCCGGGTTTATGGATCTTAATACTTTGAATATCTTTATGCTCACCAAGAGAAGAAAGGCCCAGCGGATCATTCAGGACTATCCACAATCCGATTAATACCAATAGGAAGACAGGAAAACCCAGAAAGCCGAAACTAACAATAGGCATGTAAAAATAGACCAGAATAAATCCTACAATAATTACAATTAAAAGATTTCTAACTTTATTCATATCGTTTTGTGTATTAATTGTTTTTCAAAATAGTAGAGTTGATCAAAATAACGGTTGGTGTTAATGAGTGCGTAAAATTACAATCTTTTTCCTGTATTCGAATATTTTCAACTAAAAATAAAATAGTAGAAGGAAAATAAGACTTTAAATTGCAAATTTCATAATTCGGAAATTATTTTAATGCTGTCTTTTTCATGTCTTCGAGCATTAAGATGATTTTATCAAGCTTTTCTACTTCGAGTGACTTCAATAAAATGGACAATGCTTCAATTTCCTTCTTTGCATCCACGTTTGTTTTGTAGTCTTCCTCAGCATGCAAACGGTCCCTGTCGTTTTGTCTGTTTTGAGACATCATTATAATCGGCGCTGCATAGGCTGCCTGGGTTGAAAAAAGAAGATTAAGCAGGATAAATGGATATGCATCCCAATGATAAATAAAACCTATCAGATTTAGCCCCATCCATACAACGACTAAGCCTGTTTGGATAATTATAAAACTCCAAGACCCCATACCTTTAGCTACTGAATCTGCAATGCGACCACCAATACTTAATGTTTCAGCATGTTTGGCGTGCCAGTTTTTCCTAATGTCCATCTTATTCTTTTTTAATTTGTAGTTTACAAATAACGGTATAAGTTCAATAAATAACAGGATTGAATATTATCGTCTAAAAATGTTTAGGATAATTCTTCTTGATCATTTTTAGTTACAAAGACACACTGTGAAACATTCCTGAAAAACAGGAGACAAATTGATTGTTAAGTTCTAAAACGACCTTTTATATCAGATCATTGATTGCTTTGAAGATCACCCCCTCGTATTTTGCCAGTGTGTTACATTTCTTTACTTGTTTCAATATCTTTCGTCCGTTTTCAAATCCTTCGGCATGATATGTCCATAGCTCTTCCAGACGACGTAATAAATTTATATCACCGGAGTATTTTTCTTTACACCGCTCAATAAGCGAACTGTGAAAGCCCCTCAGCATGCTTGCTTTTTCATTCAGTGATATCTCTTGCCCTTTGATTTCTGCCAATAGAAAAGGATTTTGCAGTATTCCACGACCAATCATGATCCTGTTTATTCCTGGATTTAAAGCTTGAATTTTCTCAATATCGGCTATGTTCAAAATGTCACCGTTATAACAAACCGGATGTTTCAATAATGGGGCATATCGTGCAAATGCTTCAGAATATACTTCCCCTTTATACATTTGTTTGGCTACGCGTAGATGGATGATTATTTCCTCAACCGGAAAGTCATTAAATACAGGAATCAGTTTTTCAAATTCTTCAAGATGTTCTTGTCCTAACCTGCATTTGACAGAAACTTTCAGGTTGGTAGTTGCAAAAATCTGTTCCAATAAACGGGTTACTTTATCTGGATGGGTTAACATCCCGGCTCCCATACTTTTGCTGACGACCTTTATAAACGGGCAACCCATATTGATATTGACCTCGGTGTATTGATGTTGCAGGCACAGCTCTTCAAAGCGTTGAAAAGAAGTAAAATCATTCCCCAAGAACTGGGGTACAGGTTTTTGAAAGTTGTTATGGGATGGAAGTATATCGTTGCACTGACTCGGATGGTAAAACTCTCCGTTCTGTACTCTGATAAAAGGTGCAAACGTTTTGTCGAACCGTCCGATATGTTCGTAATATGATTCCCTGAATATCCAGTCGGTGAGTCCCTGTAAAGGAGCTAAATATACTTCCATACTTTTTATTTGATTGTATTGAAATACAAAAGTACGCTTTTTTAGGATAAGATTGGAGAGTACACCAAATGCAATTGTAATCAATTGAACATTTATTTGTCTACAATGGTAAACTGGGTCTGTTGGGAAATAGAGTTTGCCATTTTATGTTTTTTGTTTGATCTTAAACTAGATTTTGTTTATTCCATTTTGCAGGAGTTTAACCGTATAATGCATATATTCTTTAAATTTGTGTGTCTACAAAAAATATTTATAAAGATAAAACTAATCCTGTTTTTTCCTGCATTTGTATTTTAAATTCAGATTACGGCTTTGTCTAAAGGATTTTTTTCTTCCCTTATTCGTTTTTAGTATAGAGGTTGAATTGATCATTGATGTTTTTATACTAAAACAACCGATTACAGCAATGTAATCGGTTGTTATATATAATCTTTGTTCTATTGTTTGAAATCAATACTCATCCCAGCTCTTAATCTTTATGTCCTCAAAACTCATAGTACAGAAGGCAGTTATAAATGCCGAAGCAAGTCGGGCATTTGTCAGTAATGGAATATTAAAGTCAATTGCACCACGTCGAATGATATAATCGTTAGCCAACTCCCTTTTCGATGTATTTTTTGGAATGTTGATTACCAAATCAAATTCTTTGTTGGCAATCATATTCTTCACGTTAAATTCACCTTCTTCATCCGGCCATTGTACTACAGTAGCGTTCACTCCGCTATCTTTTAAGAATCGTTGGGTCCCTCGGGTCGCAAATAATTCATAACCTTTCTTTTGTAGTAATTGGCAAGCATCTGAAAGCTCCACTTTAGATTTAACTTCTCCTGAAGAAATCAAGATCCGTTTTTTCGGAATGCGGAAACCAACAGAGAGCAATGATTTGAGAATCGCTTCAGAAAAATCATCTCCTATACAACCAACTTCACCGGTTGATGCCATATCTACTCCTAATACGGGATCTGCTTGTTGCAAACGGGCAAACGAGAATTGAGAAGCTTTAATTCCAACATAATCGAGGTCGAAGGCTGATTTTTCAGGCTTTTCAACATGCAAGCCAAGCATTACTTTGGTTGCAAGCTCAATAAAGTTTATCTTCAACACTTTGGAAACAAAAGGAAAACTACGTGACGAACGCAGGTTACATTCTATGACCTTGATATAATTGTCACGAGCCAGGAACTGGATATTGAACGGTCCGGAGATATTAAGTGACTTGGCAATTTCACTGGCAATTTTCTTTATACGGCGAATCGTTTCCACATATATTTTTTGCGGAGGAAATTGCGTCGTGGCATCTCCTGAGTGGACGCCTGCAAATTCCACATGTTCAGAGATAGCATATACCAGAATATCTCCTTTGTTAGCAACAGCATCGATTTCAATTTCTTTACAACGTTCGATAAATTCAGATATGACAACCGGATGTTTCTTTGATACGTCGGTAGCTAGTTTCAGAAAGTTTTCCAATTGAGAAGCATCGTAACAAACATTCATTGCAGCACCCGAAAGTACATACGAAGGACGAACCAATACTGGATAACCGATACCCTCCACAAATTCATTAACATCTTCGAATGTCGTCAATTCTTTCCAACGTGGTTGATCAATGCCTAAAGTGTCAAGCATGGATGAGAATTTATGACGGTCTTCAGCCATATCAATATCACTGGCTTGTGTCCCAAGAATGTTGACTTTTGCTTCGGCAAGTTTGAGTGCAAGGTTATTTGGAATTTGTCCACCGGTAGAAACAATGGTTCCCATAGGATTTTCCATATCCATAATATCCATTACCCGTTCAAAACTTAATTCGTCAAAGTACAGTCGATCACACATGTCGTAGTCTGTTGAAACCGTTTCAGGATTGTAATTAATCATTACTGAACGGAAGCCTTCTTTTCGGATGGTTAATAGGGCGTTAACACCACACCAGTCGAATTCAACTGAAGATCCTATTCTATATGCTCCAGATCCAAGAACTACTACAGACCGATGATCACCCAGATATTTGACATCACTGGCAGTTCCCCCATAAGTCAGGTACAGATAATTGGTTTGAGCCGGATATTCAGCAGCCAATGTGTCTATTTGCTTTACAACAGGAACTATTCCTCTGCTTTTGCGGTGCAGACGTGTAAGTTTCATTGTTTCGTCAATATCGTCACTGTTGCATTTCGTTACCAGGCGAGTGATCTGGAAATCGGAGAACCCCATTTCTTTCGCGCGTCGTAGTAATTCATCTGGTAATTCATTCAGCGAATTAAACGTTTCCAGTTCATGTTCCTTTTCAACAATTTGTTTTAGTTTATACAAAAACCACTTATCAATTTTAGTTAGTTCATGCAGCCTGTTGACAGAGTATCCACTATGTAATGCTTGTGCCAGATAAAAAACACGTTTGTCTGTAGGTTTTGAGAGAGCCGTATCCACATCGTCAGCATAAAAATCTTTGTTTGCTACAAATCCGTGCATACCCAGTCCAATCATTCGCAAGCCTTTCTGGAATGCTTCTTCGAAATTACGTCCGATCGACATAATTTCACCAACAGATTTCATGCTGCTTCCCAATTGACGGGATACGCCCTGAAACTTACCTAAATCCCAGCGTGGAATCTTGCAGACAATATAGTCGAGAGCCGGCTCGAAGAAAGCAGATGTATCTTTTGTAACGGAGTTCTTCAATTCGGGTAATCCGTAACCAAGCCCTAGTTTAGCAGCAATGAAGGCAAGCGGGTAACCGGTAGCTTTGGAAGCCAATGCTGATGATCGGCTCAAGCGGGCATTCACTTCAATAACCCGGTAGTCTTCAGAGGTAGGATCAAATGCATATTGAACATTACATTCACCCACAATACCGATATGCCGGATAATACGGATAGCCAGTTCGCGAAGTTTGTGATATTCACTGTTGGTAAGTGTCTGTGAAGGAGCTACTACAATACTTTCACCAGTGTGAATACCCAGTGGGTCGAAGTTTTCCATGTTACAAACCGTGATACAGTTATCGTATTTATCACGTACAACCTCATATTCAATTTCTTTCCACCCTTTCAATGACTTCTCTACCAATACCTGAGTTGAATAAGCAAAGGCTTTATTCACGAGGGTTTTCATTTCTTCATCGTTGTCGCAGAAACCGCTACCTAATCCCCCTAATGCGTAAGCAGCCCGTACAATGACAGGATACCCCAGTTCGTTGGCAGCACGGATAGCATTCTCCAAATCGTTTACCGCTTCACTCTTGATATATTTTACATTAATTTCCGATAGCTTCTGATTAAAAATTTCGCGGTCTTCTGTATCGATAATTGATTGTACAGGGGTGCCTAAGACACGTACGTTGTATTTTTCAAATATCTTATTCCTGAATAAAGCTACACCGCAATTCAATGCCGTTTGTCCTCCAAATGAAAGGAAAACGCCATCTGGACGTTCTTTTTCAATTACACGTTCAACGAAATCGGGAGTAACAGGAAGAAAGTATACTTTATCTGCTATTCCTTCCGAAGTTTGTACAGTTGCAATATTGGGATTTATCAACACTGTTTCAATTCCTTCTTCTTTCAATGCTTTCAATGCTTGTGAACCTGAATAGTCAAACTCACCGGCTTCACCGATTTTCAATGCACCCGAACCAAGAACGAGAACTTTCTTGATGTCACCTTTTTCTACTCCTTTATAGATGTGTTTGGTTACCAATTTCGATTCCACTTCTTCTTCTATGAGTTGTGGAATGCTTTTGCTTTTATTGGTCAGTGTTTTGATGAAAACGTCAAATAAGAACTCCGTATCGGTTGGTCCAGATGATGCTTCAGGGTGAAACTGTGCGGAAAACCATGGTTTGGTTTTATGGCGGATCCCTTCGTTGGTACCATCATTCATATTTACAAATAGTGGCTCCCAATCGACTCCCAGTGTTTTGTTGTCAACAGCAAAACCATGATTCTGCGAAGTGATGAAGGCGCGGTTCGTACCAACTAATTGTACAGGTTGGTTATGGCTTCTGTGCCCGTATTTCAGTTTGTAAGTTTTAGCTCCACCGGCTACAGACAGTAACTGATTTCCCATGCAAATACCAAAAATAGGCTTTTCAGACAGCATAGCTTTTTGTATATTCTTTACAGTTGTCTGGCAGTATTCAGGATTACCGGGGCCATTTGAAATAAATAACCCGTCAAATTCAATATGATTAAAATCATAATCCCATGGGACACGAATTACCGTGGTATCGCGTTTCAACAGACAACGGATTATATTGTGTTTTACACCGCAGTCCACCAATAATATGCGGTGTTTTCCGTTTCCGTAGGTGATCACTTCGTTACAACTTACCTTTGCTACCTGATTTTCATCATCGGGATTGATAAACTCAATGTCTTCGCTATCGGGAAAAACAAACTTTCCTCTCATTGTTCCTTTTTCGCGTACCAACTTGGTTAGTTCGCGGGTGTCAACGCCAAAGATCCCGGGTGTTTTGTTTTCAATAAGCCATTCACCTAGTCCTTTTGCTGCATTCCAGTGGCTGTATTCAAAAGAAAAATCGGAAATAATCAGACCTGTCGCCTGGATTTTTTCCGATTCGAAATAAGTAGAAAGTCCGTTTTGAATGGTGTCGTTCGGAACGCCGTAATTCCCAACTAACGGGAAAGTAATTGCTAATAGCTGACCGGCATAAGAAGGATCGGTCAAACTTTCGGGATACCCGACCATGGCTGTATTAAAAACAACTTCACCAGCTACAGGTTTTTCGTAACCAAAGGATTTACCTTTAAAAACTGTTCCATCTTCCAAAATTAAGTGGAGGGGCTTGTACTTTTGCATATATCGTGTATTGATTGAATTGTCTTTCCGACTCAATTGTCCAAATTTGTGCAAAAGTACTGCTTTTTCTTGTCTTATGCAACCTTTAGTCCTTGAAAACTTAATCTATTTAACCGTTTTTATTGGAACAAATATCTATTTGTCAGCAAATGAGTTGAAAGGGAATAAACAGAATGAAAAATAACGAATTAGAAATGTCTTTATATAAAATCAGGGTAACTTGTTTTGCAAGCTGCCCTGATTTTAATTCATACTACTAATGAAAATAACTGTATTAGAATTCCGAAGTAAAATGAAACTTTATATTTTTAAAGTCGTTTTGTGCCATTTGAAGAACGTAACCTGAGTCTGCTAGAAATACATCCCGGTCACTTTTGTCTTTGGCCATATATTGTGCTTTACGTTTTTTAAAGTTGTCAAGTTCTGTAGCATCATCACTTTCGATCCAACACGCTTTATAAAGTGAAATAGGATCCCAACGGCATTGAGCGTTATATTCATGCAACAGTCTGTATTGAATTACCTCAAATTGCAATTGCCCGACCGTTCCTATGATTTTTCGACCGTTATATTGGTTTACAAATAGCTGTGCAACGCCTTCATCCATTAATTGATTGATACCTTTATCCAATTGTTTTGTTTTCATTGGATCGGCATTTTCGATATATTTAAACATTTCAGGCGAGAAACTTGGTATGCCTTTGAAGTGAAGTTCTTCACCTCCGGTGAGTGTATCACCGATTTTAAAGTTTCCGGTATCAGGTAGTCCCACGATATCACCGGCATAAGCCTCATCTACCGTTTCTTTTTTCTGAGCCATAAAAGCAGTGGGACTTGAAAACCGCATCATTTTGCCATGACGAATGTGTTTATAGTTCACGTTACGCTCAAATTTGCCGGAGCAGATTTTTACAAAAGCAATACAACTGCGGTGATTTGGATCCATATTGGCATGAATCTTAAACACAAACCCGGAGAAAGCTTCTTCAAAAGGATTTATTTCGCGTTCTTGGGACTGGATCGGTCGGGGAGAAGGGGCTATTTCGACAAAACAATCTAATAATTCTTTTACTCCAAAATTATTCAAAGCACTACCAAAGAATACAGGTGCCAGTTCTCCGGCAAGATATTTATTTATGTCAAACTCGGAATACACGCCGTTGATAAGTTCCATATCTTCACGCAATTTGCCTGCATCGTGAGCACCTACGTAGTTTTCAAGTTCAGGATTGTTGATGTCCGAAAAAGCTACCGATTTACTGATGGATTGTTTATTTGGCGTAAATAGCTCCAGATTTTTTTTGTGAATATTATAAACGCCTTTGAATGAATAACCTTGATTAATAGGCCAACTGAGAGGACGTACGTTTATACCAAGTTCCGATTCAAGTTCATCCAATAAGTCAAACGGATCTTTTCCTTCGCGATCCATTTTGTTGACGAAAATCATGACCGGCGTTTTTCGCATACGGCAAACTTCCATTAATTTGCGTGTTTGTGCTTCCACACCTTTAGCTGTATCGACTACGATGATAACGCTGTCAACGGCTGTAAGCGTACGATAGGTGTCTTCAGCAAAGTCCTGGTGACCGGGTGTGTCAAGGATGTTGATTTTATAATTGCGATATTCAAAACCCATCACGGAAGTTGCCACAGAGATTCCACGTTGTTTCTCGATTTCCATCCAGTCTGATGTAGCCGTTTTCTTTATTTTATTTGATTTTACAGCTCCTGCTACATGAATAGCACCCCCAAAAAGCAATAGTTTTTCAGTTAGTGTTGTCTTCCCAGCATCGGGATGACTGATTATGGCAAAAGTTCTTCGGCGAAGTATTTCAGATTGTAAGCTCATGATTCAATGTTGATCTTGGAAATAAATTTGAGGGTGCAAAGGTACGTCTTTTGAAGCAAATAACAAAGGAACGTGAAGTACACATTCGGCACTGATCAATAAAATCTGAAATCAACTGGTTTGCGGTTTGTATAATTCATATAAACCGGAGCAATTCTTATCTTTCAAAATAAAAAAGGTTGGCTTTTAAGCCAACCTTTCAGGTAAACTGATATTATCAGTTTTAAAGATTTATTTAAAACTTAAATCCTAATGTTGCTACAAAATTATTTTTTGTCGTAGATATTGAAGCAGGTTTGGTGTTGTTATAAAGAATTTCTGTTGCTGTATAATCGTATGGATAGAAATCTTCACTGTAATTCACCCGTTGGTATGCAAAATCTAAAAACCATGAATTTTCGTGATAACCAAAGCCGCAGCTTAAATAGTTTGTGTTTGAATTATCAATAAAAAATTCCGTATCTGTTCTGACTGAATTTAAATTAAGGTACTTGACAGCATTATTATTAGCAGAGGCTGTTTTGAAAGCATATCCTGCCCGTACAGAAAAATTGTCGGTAATACGGTATTCGGCACCGAGTTTAATAGTGTGAACGTCTTTTAACATTGTATTTATATCACTGTTTTCATTCTTATCATAATAGGCGCTATTCCCATCATCATCCATTAGTTTCATTCCGGTAGTATTGTTGTAGACATATTCTGCACTTAAAATCCCTTTGTTAAATACATATGCCACACTGGCATTTAATTGTAGCGGACTTTGAAGCTGATAAGAGTTGTCATAATATGAATCATTCGGAGTAGTAGAATAATTATGATATGTACCAAAATCAGTGTATAAATCCGAATAAGAATGATCCGTTAAATGATATATTGTCGGTGTATGAAAAGCAAGCCCGAATCGCAAATTATTTGTCGCTTTATAAATAGCACCGATATTTAAGCCTACACCGACTCCTTCGGTTGAGAAATTACTCATTAAACTCATATTGCCTCCCGAGTTAAATGTCTCGTTATAAACACTGGTGGTACTATGATTAATGGTCATATAATCTAAAGAAACACCTAAGTAAAATCGATTACTGAAATTTCCTGACCAGGCAATAGAATATTTGTTAATATGTCCCCGTTCCGTTAATTGATAATCAGGTAATACTGTTTCTCCATTGTTTAGAAATCTTTTATATCCTCCATTAATCGTATCGGTTATGTAAGTATCCCAAGCTAAAATTGAAAGCCACGAAACATCTGTGTTATCGTAAGGGTTTTTATTGTCGGCATTTGATGATAAATAATTCGGGGAGATTTTGTTTGCAGCCGTAAAATAATTCATATAATCGGTCATTGATGAAGGCGTGCTACCTCCTTTAATCGTTACATTACGGTTGAAATTCTTGACCTGATTGTAAGAGAACGACCAGTTTGAACTTAATAACCCATTTGAATCCCCTTGCTTGTATTTTTCGGTGGGCGAAGCAATTACGTATGTAAAATTATTAAACGACAGGTTGAATTTACTATCATTGGCTTTGTCGCCGTACCAGGTCGCTGAAGAATTCTGTACTTGCATATTCAGCGTAGTTGACAATTCCGATTTCCTATATATTCCAAGTCCTCCCGGGTTGTCAGCGATAGCTGAAGCATCTCCACCCAATGCACCAAATGCACCCCCCATACTCATATAACGGGCTGTTCCCTTGATGTCCGAACTTCCTGTCGCGTTTGCATCAAAAACAGTTTGAGAATATGTTGTTGAATAACTGAATATTGCAACGATTATTAATAAATATTTTTTCATGTCCATCTGATTTTATATTGATTTATAATTATAATGATTAATATTTATCGACGTCCACCACCTCCTCCTGAACTTCTTGAGCCACTACTGCTTCCCCCTCCCGAAGATGAACCTCCTGAAGTGCTTGATGAACCACTGCTATAGGAAGAACTGCTGCTGCGAGTGCTGCTTGAACTATTTGAGGTTGGATAATAGGTTGAATTGTTTCTTGTCGAGTAACTGCTTCTCGATGTAGTTGTACTTCGTATTGTTGAGGAATTTGAGTTGCTGTTTACAGAACGAGATGAATAATTACTTAAGTTGTTTGAATTGTAATTCGTTGTTCGTGGTCGTGTGTTTATAGCGGATATGTTGGATCGTGTAGATGTTGTATAAGTTGAACCCTGTAATCTGTTACTTGAGATTCTGGTAGTAAATCTGGTTCGGGTTAATCCAATACCATTTGACGCTGAATGTGAAGCTGAGTATAGACTTCTACTTCGTGAAACATTATTACTTCCGCTGGTTGTTGCATATTGACTCGATGCTGCCGTTCTGGATGAATTATAAGCATAACCACCTTCCCTGGAACTTATTCCGTTACGTAACCGTTGGTCTGCATCTTTGTGATGGCTTCCACTGCCCCAATATCCGCCATAACCATATCCGCCATAACCATATCCGCCATAACCATATCCACCATAGCCATATTCACCGCCCCAATATCCGCCATAACCATATCCACCATAACCATATCCGTAATAAGGATACCCGAATCCATAGTACCCGTTAAATCCGAAATAGTCACCGAAATAGCCTCCAAATCCGAATCCACCATAAAAATTGTTATAACCCCATAGGGAATATAGGGAATACCAACCGTTTCCGGCGTAGTTATAAGGACCGAAATTATAATGTTGTCCGAATGGGTTTGTCCAGATTGGAGTTACATAGGCATACGAACTGTCAACATAAACGTTCCAATCGGAGTCATTCAGTAAATAAATGTCGTTATATCGTGGATCATCTATGGAAATCGCATATTTAGGATTGTGAAACCGTCTGATTCGTTCGGCATATTCCATAGCACTTTCACTCCCTTTAAAGCCGTGCAAATAATAACCTTGTTTCTGATTATTTTCCGTACTGTCATTTGCCTGGTCAACAACAAAAATTGTATCGTGAGCCAGTTTGCTATTAGATTCAGGATTGTTTTCACCGGTTGGACCAACAACGTAAAGCGTATCATGAGCAGCTTTGCCATTCGGGTTCTTACGTTCCTTATACACAATTTCCTTTGCACCGTTTTTGTGATTTTGTGTCGGTTTTATCTTCTGAATTTGTTGTGTATTTTGAGACTGATCGGACATCTCTACTTTAGCATCACCCGGCTTTGAATAAATATCGTCGACGAATGGTACTTTCGTTTGACTTATGCCGAATAACGGTATAAGTAAAGAAATAATGCTGATAAAAGTGGATCTTTTCATAATAATATCTCCTATTGTTTTGTCTGTGCTGTCGGCACTGTTTGTATTGATTATTCTACAAGAACCGTGCCATTTGATTTTTGTTTCTTTAGTGCAATGTAATGAAAAATTGCGGATCTGTTATCTGTTGATTTGTCTCAAAAAATGCCTACTTTTGTATGCTGTTTTATTTATAATGAATTTACTTACCGGAATGTTTAGTAAATTATCTCAGCAAACAACCTGGGTATAATTAATCATTCAATAAACATACTTATATGAATTATTTTGAAATAAATTTTTTTATCGAGCCTTTCGAAGAATATATCTCGGATGTCCTGGCTTCCGAGTTAGGCGAAATTGGTTTCGATAGTTTTGTTCAAACCGAAACAGGTTTGAATGCTTATGCTCTTGAAACGGCCTTCGACGAAGTTAAGCTTAAAAATTTATTGGCTGATTTCCCTTTTGAGACCTCTATAGACTACAAAGTAACACAAATTGAATCGAAAAATTGGAATGAAGAGTGGGAAAAACATTATTTTGAACCAATAGTTATTGAAAATGAATGTGTAATTCATAGTTCCTTTCACCGGAATGTGCCGAAAGCGAAATATGATATTGTTATTGATCCTAAAATGGCATTCGGAACCGGTCATCACGAAACAACCAGTCTGGTTATTGGACGATTACTACAAATGGATTTGGAAGGTAAAACGTTACTTGACATGGGTTGCGGAACAGCGGTATTGGCAATTTTGGCTGCTATGAGAGGAGCCAGAGATATTGTTGCGATCGATATTGATACATGGTGCACCGAAAATTCGCTCGAAAACATTGAAATAAATAACATCTCCGGTATTAAAGTGTTGTTGGGGGATGCCGAATTGCTTACCGAATTGCATTTTGATATAATTCTGGCGAATATCAACCGGAATATACTGCTGGCTGATATGGAACAATATGCAGCCTGTTTATCAAGTGGCGGTGAATTATATATGAGTGGTTTCTATGTTCAGGATATTCCGTTGATTGAAGCCGAAGCAACTAAAAACGGATTGGAACTGATCGATTTTCACGAAAAGAATAATTGGGCGGTTGTGAAAACGGTAAAGAAATGATTTCTAAAAGAATTATTCATTTGACTCAATTGCGGGTAGACAACCATCCGCAATGTCGCCGATGCCTTTTCCGTGCGATTCGCCAAAAGATATGAATGTGAATAATTTACCAATTATATTCTACATAAGATACTTTTCCCGATTCGTGAATTATTTATAAGTTGCTGTTGAATATGTCTTTATACAACATAAAAAACGCTGCAAACATATGTCTTTGCAGCGTTTTTTATGCGTTCTGTTTTTATCTCTTACTCAACTCAACGGCTAACTTAATTCACTTTATCAATCAGCTTCATACCCGTCTGAATGGCTTTTTCATTCACGGGAATTAAATGATGGTGACGTTCGGGAAGGGATTTTTTCAATCCTTTGAGCACATTTTCAACCTGAACAATCGGTCTGATTTTCAATAATCCGCCCAGAATAATCATGTTCATTGTTTTCGATTCATTATTGGCATGAGCATAATCGGTGGCATCAATACGATAAATATTGATGTCCGTGCGGGTTGGAAATTTCTTAAATCCGTGTCCGTCAAAAATCAGGGTTCCTCCGGGTTTTACTTTGCTCTCAAACCGGTCCAGGGAAGGTTGATTTAAAACGATCGCCGTGTCGTATGAATTCAGCACCGGTGAGCTGATGCGTTCATCACTCAGGATAACCGTAACGTTCGCTGTACCGCCCCGTTGTTCAGGTCCGTACGATGGTAGCCAACTGACTTCCTGACCTTGCATCAATCCTGAATAGGCTAAAATCTTTCCCATGGAGAGAACTCCCTGTCCTCCAAATCCGGCTATTATTATTTCTTCTTTCATGTTGTTCAATTTTCAGTTAATTCCCAATTCCCAACTATTAACGAATTAATTGGCATATTGGTACATTAGCATATTGGCAAATTATTAAATGTTTTTCAGATCACCAAGTGGATAGGCTGGAAACATATTTTCCACCATCCAGTCATTGGACTTGGCCGGTGATAACTTCCACCCGGAATTACATGTTGAAACAATTTCAACAACCGAAGTTCCCTTGCATGCCATAGAGTTCTCAAATGCTTTTTGAATGGCCTTTTTTGTCTTGCGAACGGCACCAACGTTATGTACGCTTTGACGTGTAACGTAACAGGTACCTTCCAGCTGAGCCAGCAATTTCGTTATGTCCAGCGGGTTCCCATTCAATTCCACCGTTCTTCCGTTGGGTGATGTAGAAGATTTCATCCCGATTAATGTTGTTGGTGCCATTTGACCGCCGGTCATACCATAGATTCCGTTATTGATAAAAATAATGGTGATATTTTCTCCGCGGTTAGCAGCATGAATCGTTTCGGCAGTACCAATGGCCGCCAAATCTCCGTCACCCTGATAGGTGAATACGAGACGGTTTGGTAGTAAGCGTTTAATAGCTGTTGCCAATGCAGGGGCACGACCATGAGCCGCTTGTTGCCAGTCAATATCCAGATATTTATAGGCAAATACAGCGCAACCGACCGGAGCAATTCCAATGGTCTTTTCCTGAAAATCCATTTCTTCAATGATTTCAGCAATGAGTTTATGCACCACTCCATGACTACATCCCGGGCAATAATGCATTGGGACATCGTTCATGACCTTTGTTTTGGTATAAACTAAGTTTTCGGGGTTAATTATATCGTTTGTTGTCATAATAATTATAATTTAAAAATTAATCATTTACAATTCACTGAGCGGCAATCATTGAGTATTGCAATGTGTTCCTTTAACGCAGGCAACTAACCCGTAATAACGCCGGAGGTAAATAACTATTTAACTATTTTATCCTTTAGAGCTTTTAATACTTCGTCGGGTGATGGAACAATTCCTCCCATGCGTCCGTAAAACTCAACCGGTACGCGGCCATTTACGGCTAAACGAACATCTTCGACCATTTGACCTGCACTCAACTCGACTGAAAGCATTCCTTTCGTCTTGTCTGCATACCGACTGATTTGTTCTGTCGGGAAGGGGAAAAGTGTGATAGGGCGTAATAATCCGGCTTTGATGCCTTGTGCACGTGCCATTTCAACTGTCTTTTGACATATACGGGCCGTAATTCCAAACGCTACTATAAGATATTCGGCATCCTCGCACGAAAATTCTTCAAATAGTACTTCGTTCTTTTCGATTTCCCGGTATTTGCGTTGCAAACGGAGATTGGTGGCTTCCATTTCTTCCGCTTCAAGGGCCAGCGATGTAATCACATTCGGCTTCCGGTTGGCCGGTTTCCCTAATGTTGCCCAGGGATATTTTTCGCGGATTTCTTCTTCGGTCATTCGTGGTTGGAAAGGTGGAAGTACCACTTTTTCCATCATTTGTCCGATAATTCCATCGGCCAAAAGTAAAACCGGAGTAAGGTATTTAAATGCTAAATCAAAAGCCTTTACAGTGTAGTCAGCCATTTCCTGAACGGAGGCAGGAGCAAGGGTGATCAATTTATAATCTCCATGGCCTCCTCCTTTGACGGATTGGAAATAATCGGCCTGGCTGGGTTGAATGGTTCCTAACCCGGGACCGCCACGCATTACATTGACGACGACACACGGTAACTCGGCACAGGCAATATACGACATCCCTTCCTGCATCAAACTGACGCCGGGACTGGACGAACTTGTCATCGTCTTCTTACCGCAACCTGCTCCTCCATAAACCATATTGATTGATGAAGTTTCACTCTCTGCCTGTAAAACAACCATTCCGGTGGTTTTCCATGGCTCAAGTTCCATAAGGGTTTCCATGATTTCCGACTGAGGAGTGATAGGATAACCGAAATAACCATCGCAACCGCAACGGATAGCCGCATGAGCAATGGCTTCATTACCCTTCATGAGCCTGACTTCTTTTATATTCTGCTTCTTTGAATCGTTCATTTTATTGTTACTGTTTTAAATTGAAAGATACTCTTTTTTAGAGCTTGACTTTATAGACCGTAATACATGCATCCGGACAAACCAGCGCACATGCAGCGCAACCTACACATGAATCGGGAATGACCATATTAGCAAAATTGTATCCTTTGGAATTCGCTTCTAATGAAAGTTCCAATACGTTCGATGGACAAGCTACTACGCATAAATTGCAGCCTTTGCAACGCTCTACATTTACTACAACTGCTCCTTTTACTTTTGCCATTAGTTTATAATTTAAAAATTGCAATACAAAAGTAACAAAAATTACTCAATGAAAGATTTTGCCTGTTGCTTTTTTTGTTTTTTGTACTTCCGACCCCGACGTAAATCGTACTTAATCCTTTAAATTGAGACTGTTTGCTCTTTGTTTGTTAAGCTAAAATAACCATTTGAAAAAACCGGATTCTGCAACTATTCGTGTCCGTCTCTTCCGGTTAATGTTCTGATATTTAATCTGCTTATTCTGTTGTGAACCCTGTGATTCTGATTCTGTAGATACATTGCATAAATAATCAAAACCGTATGCTTTCTATTGATGTGTTTTTTTGTCCGATTCTGATTTGCAAACAGAGCAATCCTATCACGAATTGAATCCTTTTTCACGCAAACATTGTTCGTGTGCATTTCTCTCCGCGGTTGTTCTTTTAAATTATTCGGCATTTGCATAAAGGATATATTTGCTGTAGTAAATAGAAACAGATTTGACCTCCCCTTAAGTTTCCGTCTTGTACAGATGAGGTATAAAGCGGAATCGGAGAGATTTCAGAGAGGCTTGAATGGGGGTTGAAAGAGGTATACCTATCCGAACCCTCTCTGAACCCTCTCTGAACCCCCTCTGAAGTCTCACGATGCTAAAAGCAAATGAAGGCGGAAAATATGGGTTCCGACGGAGTCGGAAACTGAATTTTGAACACGAATAAAGGGAAAATACAGGATTCGTCTTGTCTGTACGAATACCTTCAGATTAGTTTGTCGCAATACCGGATAGTTGGACTGCAGTTCGGACAATTTCCGATTGTCTTTAAAATTAATTGTGTTGTGTGGAAGAGTTTCGTTCTATGTGAGTACTTTATCTCTCAATAAGGTGTGCATGTTGGCAGAATATTTTAAGAACGATCAAAATATATACTATGTAACGGTTTACGAAAAGCCGGGAAATATTTTTGTTTGCCTATTCAGAAACCAACTAAAGCGATGGTCTGTTTATGAAATGGATCTTATAGATTGTTTTCAGGATGAAGACTCAGCGACGTATCACAAACCGGTCAGACAGATATATGCTCTGTGTCTGTTTAATAATATGCTGAACACGTGATTAAACGGTCTTTATTTAGAATGTTTGGTCCGGATACTAAAACCTCAATCATTCGTCGATTCAACCATCTTTTTGGGGATAAACGGGTGGCTCTATTTCCAATCTTTAAAGGGATGTTTCGTTAAGCAGGAGTTGTAATACCGTCGGTCGCCTGTTACTTCTGCGCCTAACCATTCAGGTTTTAAATAACTCTCGGTTTCCGATGTCAGTTCTATTTCGGCAAGAGTTAACCCATTGTTATCTCCGTGAAATTCATCCACTTCGTAGATATGATGACCTACCGGAATTTCATAACGGATCTTGTCGATGGCTCCAGGTTCACATAGTTGCAACAACTCTTCCGCTTCGTTCAACGGAATTTCTTTTTCCCATTCATAACGACTCATGCCTGATTCATTGCTTTTGCCCTTGACCGTGATATACCCTTTATCGCCTTTAATGCGGATACGAACCGTCCTGCCGGTAGCCGATGACAGGTAGCCCTGTACAATCCGGAAGGATTGTGTAGCATGGGATTTATATTCGCCAATGACTAAGAATTTTCGTTCAATTTCCTGAGACATGATTTTTGTTTTATTGTTTAGAATCACTTTCCCTAAGTTTCAAACTGTGGAAAAGTTTGGATAATTAATTACCGGTTACAAACTCCGATATACGGACAATACTGACAAATTTTCCGGTTATTTGTTTGCACAAAAGGAATATCAGGATTAAAAATTTCTTCCAGGCAGCCTGTCAGATGTGATCTGAATTCATCTTCATACAGGGTGAAATCAGTAACCGTATCGTTTGTGTTTCTATCCGGCTTTGCATGTAATTCAGTATCAAAGTCATCTTTAAATACATCCCGCATGTAATAAATACCCGGCGTAATAGTTTTCCCCTGCGCTTCTTTTTTATAGAATATTCCATACAAAAAAGTCTGTAACACAAATTTGGGCCGGTTTTCTCTGTTATGTTCAAAGACTTCGTCCAGACTCTTAAAATCAAGTTTACCGCTTCCGGTCTTATAATCCAGAATACGCAACCGATCATCTTTTTCGTCAATACGGTCGATAAATCCTTTCAGGTTTACCTTCGTCTTATCATTGAGAATCGGATATTGGATATTGCAACGCTCCTCGGAACTGATATACCGGAAAGGTGCATGTTTTTTATCGATTTTCAATACCTGTAGAATGTATTTCCGGAGTACGCTGGCAATAAGCAGATTGTTTCCCTCAAGCGGAACGATAGCATTGTTTTTCTTTTTAAAATAGTTTTTGGCAAAAGCGAGTGTAATTTCTTTATCCAGTTGTAACTTGTCGGAAATCAATGAATCAAAGTTGCTCTCAGTCATCAACTGCCCTTTATAAGGCTTATAGAGGTTCTCCATAATGGCATGAAACAGCGTACCGAACATATTAGCTTCCACTGTCTCAACGACTTCGTCTGCCTGTTCCACGTCTTCTACCTTGGTAAGATAAAACTGCAACGGACAATCAATATAGGTGTTGATTGAACTGGCGGATAAAGAAGGACTATCTTGTTCCGGTGAGGTGAAACGAAGCAATTTATCCATCACAGCCGGTGTCTTGTCAATCTGAATGGGCTGAGCATTTTCAAAACCGATATCAAAGGAAATCGTTTTCTTTTGCACCCGGACTCCGTAATGATAATACAACTGATACATAAAGCGGCTTACTTCGCCCGTTTGCATACCTTCAGTGCGTGAATCGTAAAGAAAGAATATCCTTTTAGCCCGATGTATTAACCGGTAGAAGTTATAGGCGGTAATGGCATCCTGATGTTCGGTAGTAGGCAGATCGAAACCACGCCGGAGGTTATAAGGGATAAAACTGTTCGTACTGCTTTTTTGCGGATATACGCCTTCATTGAATGAGGTTATGATCAGGTTATCAAAGTCAAGTCCGCGCGTTTCCAGAACTCCCATTACCTGTAACCCATCCAATGGCTCACCCACGAAGGGAATAGTGATGCTTGCCGTAAGTTGTCGGGTTAGCCGTACCAGCGTATCAATGTTCATATCGACTTCAACCGGCATATCTTTTATAATATCGGCCATACGATTGATCGTAACATAGTATTGAAATAGAAAATCGCATTCCAGTTGGTAATTGTGCTCCGTGTCCGAAGCTTGTTGCCAGCCGTTTTGAAGGCTCTGCAGGATATGGAGCAAATAAGGCAGGAATGTTTGTGTGTCGGTCTGCGGAATGAAGATAGCTGACAGCAAATTGTTTTTATGCAGTTCTTCGGCATCAATATAAATCCAGTTATTTTCCGCCATTAGGCGTGTAATCCGGTTCGCATCCTCTTTACAAAGCAATGAAATATATTGATGATTCAGAATGTTGGAAACTGTTTGATGATAGAATGAACTCCGGTTATCGGATAATCGCATACGTCGTTGTAATTCGAAGATATGTTCAATTAGTCCGGATACAGGAGTAGATTTTAATGGAAATCCCATGGTTACATTTACTTTCCCTATTTGTGCCGGCAAGGAATGGAGTAGGGGAACCAGTAAACTTTCGTCGGGAAGTACGACTGCTGTTTTTATCCAGCTTAGGTTGGTGACTTCTTCAGGAAAGAGATTATTGAGAATGGCATAAGCTTGTTTGGCTTGCCCTACAGCCGAAGGAACAGCTATCAATTCAATCTCTTTATCCTGTAATGATTCTACAATTGGCTCAATGGGATATTTGGACGGGAAAATATGTATATTGTCAGCATAAAAACGTGAAGCCTGATTATCGCTATCGCAAAGCTCTGTTGCATCATAATCCCAGTAAAAGTCGGCTTGTTCACGTTTCTGTAGTTCGGCAAAAAGCGTCCGTTCACATGGATTAAGAGCATTGAAGCCGATAAAAACAAATTGCTTCTGCTCAAATTCAGGAATCGATTCTTTATTCCTCAAACGATCGGCTACATCCCGGCAAATCATGCCTTCAGTAGCTGTATTATCAGCCATTAATTCGGCGCGGAATTGCTCGTAAACTGGTAACAGAATTTTCCAGGTAGCAACAAAATCTTCCGAAGTTTTACCTTCCGTTACCGGTACAAAATTACTCCAGAACTGCCGGATAGCTTCTATTTGTTTCTCAGAAAACACATTGAATAGCTGGTCAATTTGTTTTAATTCGGTAATATTGGTAAATAGCTGGCGGGCATCTATCCTGTATTTATCCACATCTTCAAAGTCGGAAAGCAGCATTTCGCCCCAGAATACGAATGAATCGAAAGTCTCGTCACTTCCGCTCTGCTCTTTGTAAATCCGGTACAGTCGGAACAGATTACTCAGTCTATCTGCCGTTTGCCAATGCGAAGCTTTGGCAAAACATTCATTGATGGTTATTATTTCGGGTGAGAATATAGGCTTTGCAGCAATTTCAGAGATATATCGTTGGAAGAAAAGCCCGGCACGGCGGTTAGGAAAAACGAATATCAAATCACTGATGGATTCCTTGCATTCGGAATAATATGTCTGTGCAATGCGATAGAGGAAAGAATTCATAGGGGCTTGATTTGTTTTGGGTTTTGAAACTGCTAAATTACAAAATCTTTTTGGACTATTAAATATCCTGATTTTGAACTACTGTTTTTTCTATTGCAATCACTACAATCCGTTATTTTCAAATAATCTTACTCGTATTTCCGTACAATATATTCATTTACAGAATTTTACTGACCTGAAAAATGACAAGCACGTAAAAGCAATACTGTTAAAAATGTTGATCCTTTTTAAAATGTTGAATAGTTTCTAAATACAAAAGAGGCTGGTCTGTTTAAGTCAGATCAGCCTTTTTTTATAGAATCAGTTGCTAAATGGAGATTGTAACTTTAGTTTATTTATAGCCTTGCTCGTGTACACTTTTTACGGAACGTCCTGAAGGATCGTTCAGATTTTTGAAGGCAGCATCCCATTCCAATGCAATTTCTGTACTACAGGCAACCGATGGTACCGAAGGCACACACATGGAAGCCGATTTAGATGGAAAGAAATCGGTAAAAATGGTCCGGTAATAATACTCTTCCTTGTTCATAGGAGGGTTTATCGGATAAGTTTCCTTTACTTTAGCCATTTGTTCATCGGTTACTGATTCGTTTGTCAATTCGCGCAAAGAATCAATCCAGTTGTAACCGACTCCATCGGAAAATTGTTCCTTTTGACGCCATGTAACACTTTCGGGCAAATAGCCTTCGAAAGCTTTTCGCAAGATCCATTTTTCCATTTTTCCATTACTTCCTGCCATTTTATCTTTTGGATTAAGGCGCATTGCAATATCCATAAATTCTTTGTCAAGAAAAGGAACACGACCTTCAACACCCCATGAAGCAAGAGATTTATTGGCACGAAGACAATCGTACAAATGGAGTTTGTCGATTTTACGAACAGTTTCCTTATGGAATTCCTCGGCATTCGGAGCTTTGTGGAAATATAGGTAACCTCCGAATATTTCATCGGCACCTTCACCTGATAACACCATTTTTACACCCATCGACTTAATGACGCGTGATAGAAGGTACATAGGGGTGCTGGCACGAATAGTAGTAACATCATATGTTTCAACATGATAAATCACGTCGCGAACAGCGTCTAATCCTTCCTGAACGGTGAAATGTATTTCGTGATGAATAGTACCAATATGATCAGCAACTTTACGGGCTGCAGCTAAATCAGGTGAGCCCTCCAAACCAACTGCAAATGAATGGAGTTGTGGCCACCAAGCTTCTTCCTTATTTCCTGATTCAATACGTTTATTTGCGTATTTTTTAGCAATAGCAGAAATGATAGATGAATCCAAACCTCCCGAAAGTAATACGCCATAAGGAACATCGGCCATTAACTGACGTTCTACGGCTGCTTCAAGTGCATCTCGTAATACATCTATGTCTGAAACATTATCCTTTACTGCATCAAAGTTTTGCCAGTCTCGGGTATACCATGGGGTAGGTTTTCCATCAGGACTAAAATAATACTGGCCAGGAAGAAATTCTTCAATTTTTGTGCAATAGCCTTCCAATGCCTTTAGCTCGGAAGCAACATAATAGGTTCCTTCGTTGTCCCAACCCTGATAGAGGGGGATGATTCCAAGATGATCGCGACCAATTAAATAAATGTCTTTCTCAATGTCGTAGAGGGCAAAGGCAAAAATACCATTAAGGTCTTCAAGAAAAGCAGGACCTTTTTCCCTGTAAAGAGCAAGAATTACTTCACAATCAGATTTGGTAAGAAACTCATATTTACCTTCAAATTGTTTCCGAATTTCTTGATGATTGTAAATTTCTCCATTAACGGCTAAGACAAGTTTACCATCTTTGCTATAAAGCGGCTGTTTCCCTGATTCAGGGTCGACAATGGATAAACGTTCGTGTGCCATAATAGCTTTCTCATCGGAATAAACTCCCGACCAATCCGGCCCACGATGCCGTATACGTTTAGACATTTTTAGAACTTGCGGCCGCAAAACTTGCACCGTTTGTTTTATATCAAATGCACATACTATTCCACACATAATATTAAGCCTCTCTGTTAATCTTCTTTTTTCTAGAAGAGATTGTTTTATAGTCTTATTTCTTTATTGTTTTAATGCTTACTGCTTACTGCAAAAAGATTATAATGAGTTATGAATATCCTCAGCAACTTTACGACCAGAAGCAATGGCACGAACAACCAAACTCGCACCCATAGCTGCATCACCGGTAGCAAAGACTTTTGCAATATTACTCTTATTTTCTTTGTCAATAGCAATGTTCCCGCGGCCATCATACTGAATTCCTAATTCGGCAAGTAATCCTTCGTGAACGGGATGTATAAATCCAAGAGCCAGAAATACCAAATCTGCTTTAATAATATCGGTTTTACCAGTAGGTTTCATGTTAAACCGTCCATTTTCATCTTTTGTCCATTCCACTTCTTCTACTAATACTTCAGTCAACTTACCGTTTTCGCCGATAAATTTATTAGTATTAAGGCTCCATTTACGCACACAACCTTCCATGTGTGAACTTGAAGTTTTAAGAATATTAGGATAATAAGGCCACGGTGTATCTGGATTTTTATCAACAGGTGGCTGAGGCAAAATCTCAATCTGAGTAACCTTAACAGCTCCCTGACGTATTGACGTACCAACACAATCGGAACCAGTATCACCTCCTCCTATTACAAGAACATGTTTATCCTTGGCAGATATAATTTTATCTTCATCAACCTCTTCGCCCATAATAAGTTGATTTTGTTGACTCAAAAATTCCAATGCAAAGTAGATGCCTTTCAGATCACGACCTTCAGGATTAATATCACGGGGATGACCTGCACCTACAGCAATACATACTGCATCGAAATCTTTTATAATCTCTTTCCCTGTAATCTCTTTTCCAACTTCGGTATTAGTTTTAAAAACAATTCCTTCTTCAACCAACAACGCCATTCTACGGTCTATTATATTCTTGTTTAATTTGAAATTAGGAATCCCATAGCGTAATAAACCACCTAGTCCGTTTTCTTTCTCAAAAACAGTAACATGATGACCTTTCCTGTTCAATTGTTGGGCTGCTGCTAAACCGGCAGGTCCTGAACCAATAATCGCTATTTTCTTGCCGGTACGGGTCTTAGGTGGACGTGCTTTAATCATTCCTTCTATGAATGCGACTTCAGTGACTGCTGCCTCGTTTTCGCGAATGGTTACAGCTGCATCTTGTAGTGCTAATACACAGGATTTTTCACATGGAGCCGGACAAATACGCCCTGTAAAATCAGGGAAATTATTTGTTTCGTGTAATATCTCTATCGCTTCTTTCCAGCGTCCCTTGTAAATCAAATCCTGCCATTCAGGCATTTTGTTGCCAAGGGGACAAGCCCAGTGACAAAACGGAATTCCACAATCCATGCATCGTGAAGCCTGAAGTTTTCGGTCTTCATGATTTAATGTTTGTTCTACTTCCCCGAAGTCAGTGATCCGTTCGTTTATCGGTCGGTAGCCTGCGTTCTTACGGGGTGTATTTATAAATGCTTTAGGATTTCCCATGAGGTTTTATTGTTTTAAGTAACTTTTCCAAAGTTCCAAACTTTGGAAAAGTTTAGTAATTAATAATCGCGCTCAACTTGAGCAATTTTCTTGTTGATTGCTTCTATTTTTTCTTCCTGCAATACTTTCTTGTATTCAATAGGTACAATTTTCTTGAATTTATCAACATAATCGGACCAATTATCCAAAATTCTCTTCGCAAGTTGACTTTTAGTATATCTGTAGTGATTTGAAATTAATCCATGTAATTCTTTGTTGTCAGCACTGTCTTCGATTAAGGATAGTTCAACCATTTCCATATTACAGAAATAGTCAAAGTTGTCGTTTTCATCAAGTACGTATGCCACTCCGCCACTCATACCTGCAGCAAAATTACGTCCGGTTGTACCAAGAACCACTGTTCGTCCACCTGTCATATATTCGCAGCAATGGTCTCCAGCTCCTTCCACAACGGCAATGGCTCCTGAATTACGAACACAAAAACGTTCGCCAACAACGCCATTAATATAGACTCCTCCGGAAGTTGCCCCATATAAAATGGTATTACCTGCAATAATATTTTCTTCGGGTTTAAATGTGCTTTCTTTTGGTGCAATGACCACAATCTTACCTCCAGAAAGTCCTTTTCCAAGATAATCGTTTGCTTCTCCTTCCAGTTGGAAAAACACTCCTTTACTCAGAAATGCACCGAAACTTTGTCCTGCTGATCCTTTAAAATAAGCCTTTATGGTGTCTTTTGGCAATCCAGCATCACCATAACGTTTGGCAATTTCACCAGAGAGCATTGCGCCAACTGTTCGGTCGGTATTTTTAATTTTATACTTCATTTCCACAGGCATGCACAAATCAAGAGCTGGTAGCGATTTTTTTATTAATTCACGATCCAAAACATTCTCAATTTTATGATCCTGATTCTTTATATGGCGAAGAGCTGAATCTGAGCTTTTACTTGGAACAAACATTATCTTTGATAAATCGACCTTCTTCAGTTTAGTGCTACCTTCAACTTCTTTTCGTTCAAGTAATTCGGCATGTCCAATAATTTCATCGAGACTACGATAACCCATTTGAGCAAGATGTTCACGAACATCTTGAGCTAGAAATTTGAAGAAGTTAACCAGATATTCATATCTTCCTACAAAATGTTTACGCAAAGTTTCATCTTGAGTGGCAACACCTACAGGGCATGTATTTAGATGGCATTTACGCATCATAACGCATCCTAAAACAATTAGTGCGCTGGTTGCAAAGCCATATTCTTCAGCTCCCAGTAATGCTGCAACGATTATATCATGACCTGTTTTCAATTGTCCATCGGTTTGCAAACGTATCTGACCACGCAGATTGTTCAAAACCAGAGTTTGTTGTGTCTCTGCTAGTCCAATTTCTACGGGTAAACCAGCATGTTTAATGGAGCTGGAAGGGCTTGCACCTGTTCCACCTTCTGCACCACTGATCAAAATTAAATCAGCTTTTGCTTTTGCAACACCGGCAGCAATAGTCCCTACACCAGTTTCAGAAACTAATTTAACGCTAATAGTTGCAGTTGGGTTGATATTTTTTAAATCGTAGATAAGCTGCGCCAAATCTTCAATAGAATAAATATCGTGATGGGGTGGTGGAGAAATCAATGAAATACCCGGAATTGAGTGACGGGTTTTAGCAATGATTTTATCAACCTTATAACCAGGTAGCTGTCCACCTTCACCCGGTTTTGCCCCTTGGGCAACTTTAATCTGAAGTTCATCAGCATTTACTAAATATTCAGCTGTAACACCAAATCTACCTGATGCAACCTGTTTAATTGCACTTCTAGTGCTTAATCCATCATCTCGCTTTTTATAACGCTCTGGATCTTCACCACCTTCACCTGTATTACTTCGTCCACCTAATACGTTCATGGCCATTGCCATGGCTTCATGTGCTTCACGACTTATTGAACCGTAAGACATTGCACCGGTAACGAAACGTTTCGTGATGTTTTCAATCGGTTCTACTTCATTAATATCAATCGGATTATGTTTATAATCCATTAAGTCACGGATAAAGATTGGGGTCGGCTTTTCGTCAACGGTTTTCGAGTATTCTTTATATTTTGCGTAACTGTTTGTTTTTGTTGCAATTTGCAAACGGGCAATACTTTCAGGATTCCATGCATGCTCTTCTCCATCTCGTCGGTAAGAGTACAACCCAAGATTTTTTAATTGAGAAGGATCACTTCCTTCAAGAGGTTGAAATGCATTTTTGTATGGTTTCAAGACCTCATTGGCTACATCTTCCATGTCGATACCTTCGATAGCAGAAGAAATACCTTTAAAGTATTTATCTAAAAAATCAGAAGATATACCTATTGCTTCAAAAATATGGGCGCCGCGATAACTACGTAAAGTAGAATTCCCCATCTTTGAGAGAACTTTTAATAATCCTTTGTTTACAGCTTTAATATAATGTGATTTTGCTGTTACAAAATCCATTTTAATATCGCCTGATTTTGTTTTCTCGTTTATTATGGCAAAAACCATATAAGGATTAATAGCATTGGCTCCAAATCCGAATAAAAGAGCAAAGTGCATTACTTCTCGCGGTTCTGCAGTCTCAACAACAATATCAATTTGCATTCTCTTTCTCTTTTGAACAAGATAAAGATGCACTGCCGATACAGCTAAGAGAGACGGAATAGGAGCATGTGTTGCGTCAACGCCACGATCGCTTAAAACGATGTAATTTTTACCATCATCTACTGCTTTTTCAACTGATAGACAAAGTTCCTGAATTGCTTTCTCTAACCCTTTTGAACCAGATTTGGGGTCAAAGAGCATGGGCAAAGAAATTGTTGAAAAACCCTTATATTGTAAATTAAGTAGAATGTCGAACTGAGTATTTGTAAGAACAGGACTTTTAAGCTTAACCATCTTACAAATTTCGTGAGCAGGTTCCAATAGATTCTGATGTACAGAACCAACATATCCCGTTAATGACATAACCAACTCTTCACGAATCGGATCAATAGGCGGATTCGTTACTTGTGCAAATTGTTGACGGAAATAATTGAAAAGACGCTGTGGTTTATCTGAAAAAACGGATAAAGCTGCATCGTTACCCATAGAGGAAGTCGGCTCATAACCATCATTTGACATTGGAATGATTAATCTCTCTATGTCTTCCTTTGAATATCCGAACGCATTCAATAACGTTTGATAATTATTTAGATCATTCTTAACGGTTCGTCCTGATGTAATATTATCGAGATTAATACAATTTTTAGTTAACCATTCACGATAAGGAAATGCTTTAGCTAAACCCTCTTTTAGTTCATTGTCATAATATATTTGACCTAATTCGGTGTCAATCATTATCATTTTACCTGGTTTTAACCTGCCTTTTGCTTTAATCCGTGAAGGTTCAAATTCAAGTGTCCCGGTTTCAGAGGCTATTACCATCAAATCATCGTGGGTAACAAGATAACGTGCAGGACGCAACCCGTTTCTGTCTAACATGCCTCCAGCATAACGTCCATCACTGAAAAGCAATGTGGCTGGGCCATCCCACGGTTCCATAAATGTACTATGGTACTCATAGAAAGCTCTTAAGTTATCGGAAATAGGATTCTTTGCATTCCAACTTTCAGGAACCAACATAGCCATAGCATGCGGTAAACTTTTTCCTGACATTACTAAAAACTCGAGAACATTATCCAGTGTGGCGCTGTCACTCATTCCAGATTGAACAATCGGATATAATTCCTGTAAATTTCCAAGTTGATCTGATTTCAAAACACTTTCACGTGATTCCATCCATTGTCTGTTTCCTCGGATAGTGTTTATTTCTCCATTATGTCCTAGCATCCTGAATGGTTGTGCTAAATCCCATGTAGGAAATGTATTGGTGCTGAAACGTGAATGAACCAGTGCAATTCCACTGGTGAAATTTGGATTAGATAAATCAAGGAAGTATTCACGCAATTGTAATGACGTTAGCATTCCTTTGTAAATCATCTGTTTTGTCGAAAGACTTACAATATAGAAACTACGTTCTTTGGATATATTAGATTTAAAAATGTCGTTTTCTATTTTTTTTCGGACAATATATAATCTCCGTTCTAATTCCTCTTGTGAAGAAGCTCCGGTTATGAAAATTTGTTTAATAAGTGGCTCGTTGGAGGCAGATATTTCTCCTAATATGTAGCTGTTTACTGGAACATCGCGAATGGCAAGAAGATTTAAGCCTTCTTTATTAACGTTCTCTTTAATAACATTAAGGCAAAGTTCTGCTTTGTTGGCATCTTTGGGTAAGAATACAAGACCAGTTCCGTATTTCCCTTTTGCAGGAACAGGAATACCTTGAAGCAGAATAAATTCGTGGGGTAGTTGTATTAAAATGCCGGCTCCATCACCGGTCTTATTATCGGCACTCTCGGCTCCACGATGTACCATATTTTCGAGAACCTGCAATCCATTCTCAACAATTTCATGAGATTTTTCCCCATGAAGGTTTAATATCAAGCCAACGCCACAGGCATCATGCTCGTTTTGGTTTGAATAGAGTGATTTCTGCTCATATTCGTCTGTAAGTTTTGGGATTGTCATAGCTTCTTTTTCTTTTTATATACTTGTAAACTGTGCTTTCTGCTGATTTATCGTGTTAATTTGTTCTATTGTTATTTTGAAAATAGTGGGAAAACCGTTTTGATTTTCCCACTATCCTGTTTTATGAAAGTTGTGTAAAACCTATACCTTAACGAATAAACAGTAACTCTCTGTATTTAGGTAGAGTCCACATTTCATCGTCTACAATCATTTCCAACTTGTCAGCATGAGTACGAATAACATCAAAATAGGGTAAAATATCATCATGATAGGATAATGCCTTTTCATATTCGCTGTCAATTTTATTTGCTACTTTTCGGGCTTCAACCAATGCATCTACATTTGTCTTAATAATTGAAATGTGTTCTGCAATTTCTTCAATTAATTCGGTATCAAGTTTAGATAATTTTTCTGCTTTATCAGTAGGGAATACTGCTTTAATCTTATATATATTATCTAATAAAAATGATTGGTAACGTGTTGCAACAGGAATGATATGGTTTATTGCCAAATCGCCTAGAACACGTGCTTCGATTTGAAGCTTCTTTATATATGTCTCCCATTTAACCTCGTTACGGGCGTGAAGCTCAACATCAGTCATTACACCTGTTGACTTGAATAATTCAATGCTTGCTTTTGTTGTGTAAGATTTAAGAATTTTTGGAACACTCGTTTCGCAATCCAATCCACGTTCGGCTGCTTCTAGTTTCCATTCATCACTATATCCGTTTCCATCAAAACGAATTGCTTTCGACGATTTGATATATGATTTTATTACATCGAAAATTGCTTTTTCTCTCGCTGAACCTGCAGCAATTTTGCTGTCAACTTCTGCTTTAAATTCTGTCAACTGAGCGGCAACAGCAGCGTTCAATGTCGCCATGGCTGAGGAACAGTTTGCTGAAGAACCTACAGCACGAAATTCAAAACGGTTTCCTGTAAATGCAAACGGAGAAGTCCGGTTACGGTCTGTATTATCCAAGAATACTTCAGGAATATGTGCAATACCTAAACTCAATGTTTTTTTTGCTCCAACCACAATAGCTTCTTCACTTGAGCTTTTTTCTAATTTGTCAAGAATAGCAGTCAGCTGAGTTCCCAAAAATACTGATATAATAGCAGGAGGTGCTTCATTAGCTCCTAAACGATGTGCGTTTTGGGCAGTCATGATCGAAGCTTTCAACAACGCATTATGTTTGTAAACAGCCTGTAAGATGTTTACTAAGAAAGTAACAAATTGAAGGTTTTCTTCAGGAGTTTTCCCAGGGGTTAATAATCCTACACCGGTATCAGTTCCCAATGACCAGTTGTTGTGTTTCCCTGAACCGTTAATTCCTGCAAAAGGTTTTTCGTGCAGTAATAAACGGAATCCATGACGACGTGCTATTTTTTTCATAATAGACATCATCAACAAGTTTTGGTCAACCGATAAATTTGTCTCTCCAAAAATAGGTGCTAACTCAAATTGGTTTGGTGCTACCTCGTTGTGGCGGGTTTTTGCAGGAATACCATATTTGTAAGCTTCAAATTCTATATCTTTCATGTAGGCTGCAACTCGACTTGGAATTGAACCAAAATAATGATCATCCAATTGTTGGTTTTTTGCCGATTCATGCCCAAGTAATGTACGACCGGTTAATAAAAGGTCTGGACGGGTTGCATACAATCCTTCATCTACTAAAAAGTATTCCTGTTCCCAACCTAAAAATGACACTACTTTTTTTACACTTGGATCAAACATTTGGCAAACTGCAGTAGCAGCTTTGTCTACAGCACTTAAAGCTTTCAATAATGGAGCTTTCAAGTCAAGAGATTCTCCGGTATAAGATATGAAAATAGTAGGAATAACCAATGTGTCATCAACAACAAATGCAGGAGATGAAGGATCCCAGGCAGTATAACCACGAGCCTCATATGTGCTGCGAATACCTCCGCTGGGGAAAGAAGACGCATCTGGTTCTTGTTGAGCTAAAAGTTTTCCTGAGAAATCTTCTATAATAGCTTCTCCGGGAGCCCCAACATAATCTATAAATGAATCATGTTTTTCTGCAGTGCTGTCTGTTAATGGTTGAAACCAGTGAGTGTAATGTGTTGCTCCTAATTCCATAGCCCACATTCTCATCCCTGCTGCTACATCGTTAGCTATTTCAAGGTTTAGAGTCGCTCCTTTGTCAATGACGTTTTTAAGCGATTTCAACGTGTCTTTCGACAAGTATTTCGCCATGGTAGCGCGATTGAATACATATTTACCGTAGTAATCGGAAGTGAATTTTGATGGTGGTGTAACTTCAAGTGCTTTTTTCTTAAAAGCCTCTTCTACTGCTTTAAATCTCAATGATGACATAATTATATTTTTTGAGGGTTGTTTTTAATTGATGTTTTTTTGATTTCAGATATATTCTGTCGTAATGCTATAAAAACAATGCAAAAATAATAAAAATGGTAGTTTAAGTACTATATTTTTATTTCTTTGTGAAAAAAAAGATTGTTCTGTTTCTGATTGATATGTTTTCTGGTGAAATAATATCAGATTGATATTAAATAAGTCGTTAAAGTGATAATGTCATTTCAGATACAAAAGAAATATTTCTTGTGTGATCTAAATATTAATAATGCTATTTGCTTACAAAGATACATAAAATAAATTATGTAGATGTCATTCTTGCGTATTTTATACATGTAAATGTTTAATTCGTAAGTTTAATGCTGAATCTGTAGATTGAAGAAAGTTATGATATTGACAGGTCTCTCATTACAAAATGCCTGTCAATATCATTCGTCGGTTTTATCGATTTAGTTTTGTTAATCGAAATTATTATAGGCTGTTTCTCCATGTTGTGTTTCATCAAGGCCTCTTGCCTCGTTCTTATCTTCAACGCGAACTCCAATCAGTTTTTCGGTTATTTTAAATAGTATAAATGTGCCGATTCCAGAATAGATAATTGTGACGACTACGGCGAAAATCTGAATTAATAATTGCTTATAGTTCCCGTATAGTGCACCACTATATGCAGTCTGAATGAATGGTGATGCGAATACACCGGTTAAAATAGATCCGATGATTCCACCAATACCATGTACGCCAAATGCGTCTAACGAATCGTCATATCCTAATTTCGGCTTAACATATGCCACCATGCAGAAGCAAACAATTGATACAACCGCTCCGATAACTATGGCTCCTGTAATCCCAACAAATCCGGCGGCAGGAGTTATAGCTGCCAGTCCGGCTATGGCACCGGTGCTTATGCCGATTACGGTAGGTTTTTTGTCTATAAACCAGTCTAATAATACCCAGGTCATGGCGGCAACAGCTCCTGCAACATGGGTTACCATCAGGGCATTTACAGCTAATCCATCAGCAGCAAGTCCACTTCCTGCATTGAATCCAAACCAACCGACCCAGAGAAGCCCGGCGCCCATTGCAACATAGGTGATATTGTGTGGGGGTATTGCATGGCCTTTATAATCACGACGTTTACCTAGCATGATGGCTGTTACGATAGCCGCAATACCGGCGTTCACATGAACGACTATTCCCCCTGCAAAGTCTAAGGTCCCTAATTTATTTAACCAACCATCGGAAGACCAAATCCAATGAGTTACGGGGTTGTATATAAAAAATGCCCATAAAATAGTGAATAAGAAAAAACCTTTAAAGTTTATACGCTCTGCAAATGCTCCAATAATCAGTGCCGGGGTAATGACGGCAAACATACATTGATACATGATGAAAGCAAGGTGAGGTATTGTGCCGATAGCTTTGCCATCAAGTCCTATTTGCGAATGTGAAATAAAGTAGGGGCTAAGGTCTGTGATTTTGATATTGTTTAAAAATGCCCAATCGAAACCTCCTATGTATGGCGCAAGAAATCCCTTTGAACTTCCAAAGGATAAGCTATACCCGCAGATAACCCATTCTATAGTGATGGCAGCTACAATAATAAAGCACTGCATAAAGACATTTAATACATTTTTACGTCTGACTAAACCTCCGTAAAAAAGGGCCAACCCCGGAATAGACATTAATAATACAAAAGCGGTTGCCACAATCATCCATGATGTGTCGCCGGCATTTATGCAGGGTGTAACTTTGGGTAAGGCTGTCTGTGCCGATAGTGATGAAATAGATAACGATATTAGTGATATTGGAAATATTATGTATTTTTTCATTTCATTTATTATTAACAATTTAACATGCTGTTTTGTAGGCCTATTCCTTATTAAATAATGCTTCAGGGCCTGACTCGCGGTTTCGTATACGAACCGTATCTTGTATGTCATAAATAAAAATTTTCCCGTCGCCGGTTTCGCCGGTCCAGGCTGAATCTAAAATAGCATCTAGTGTCTTGTCCAGGTTGATGTCCCGAACTACGATCGAAAGCATTCTGCGATGAATGTAGTTCGATTGAAATACCTGACCTCTGACTGTTTGTTCTTCCGTAGATTTCCCCAATCCGGTAATGTCCCAATAGGAAAACCATTCAATGCCGGCTTTGTAAAGAGCCTCTTTTACTTCTTCGAATTTTGAATTTCGAATAACCGCTTCAATTTTTTTCATTTTGACTTTTAGTTTTATTGTTTATTGTAGATATGGTCGTGTAGGTGTTTGCTGAAAGCGTCAAATTGTTACGAATGGTAAATTGCAATCTTTTTTCTCAAATTTGGGTGCAAAAATATGCGTTTTTAATCGAATGCCAAAACAAAAAGATTCTATAAATATTATTTCGTTGATCTAAATGATGAAATTACCAGGCAAATAATGGCAAAATATTTCGTATATTTCAAATAAAATGACAGAATTGTCATTTTGTACTATTTGACAAATAAGCGGTCATGGAACCTTTGTTATTCTTTGATTAGTTATTGCGTGTCTGACTTTTGAATTAAGATATAGTGGAAATCGAAGTAAGGAACGCTTACAGTTGAGGTGTTCTTTTTCTTTAAAATTGAATTCTATTTTCCCCTTCTTTTCTGTTTTGTAAAAAAAAAGATTTAATTAAAACTGCAAATTACAAGGTTGGATTCGTTTTAGAGTTGTTAGTTTAGTATTAATGGGAGTTTGCCGGAAGGCGATGGGGTTAGCGGGGATAATCCGAATAAAGTGCTTGTTCGTGATTTTTGATAAATAAAAAAGACAGGCTATTTTGGGATGAAATAGCCTGTCTGAAGAATTTGAACTAAAATAAATATGCTTTAGCGATAGTCAACGAATGAAATGTTTTTGATCTACGAAAGTAAAAAGCTTAACGATGGAAGTCTTTTTATCTAAAAGATTTTTTTTGTGCGTCGCGATATTTTTTTATTTTAGACTCTTTAAATTGAAAATCGTTTTCCTTTTATTAAACGGAGAAACTAATCGAAATTGTTATAAGCAGTTTCACCATGTTGTGTTTCGTCCAGTCCTTTTGCTTCTTGTTTGTCAGAAACACGTATTCCAATAAATTTTTCAGTTATTTTAAACAATATGTATGTTCCGATTCCTGAATATATAATTGTTGCAAATACGGCGATAAGTTGAACTAAAAGTTGCCGGAAGTTACCATAGATAGCCCCGCTATAAGCCGATTGAACAAATGGTGAGGCAAAAATACCGGTTAGGATAGCTCCCAGGATACCGCCTACACCATGAACTCCGAATGCATCCAGTGAATCATCATATTTTAATTTCGGTTTTACATAAGCAACCATACAAAAACAAACGACTGATACGATTACCCCGATTGCTAATGCACCAGGAATACCTACAAATCCTGCCGCAGGTGTTATTGCAACTAGTCCGGCTACCGCTCCGGTGCTGATGCCAACTACAGTAGGTTTTTTATCTATAAACCAATCTAATAATACCCAGGTTATGGCAGCGGTGCCGGCACAAATGTGGGTGACCATAAGGGCATTCCCGGCAAGTCCATCGGCTGCGAGTCCACTTCCTGCATTAAATCCGAACCAACCGACCCACAAAAGGCCTGCACCCATTACGACATATGTGATGTCATGAGGTGGTATGGCATGATCTTTATAATCGCGGCGTCTTCCAAGCATGATAGCTGTTACAATAGCAGCCACTCCAGCATTGATATGAACAACCGTGCCTCCTGCAAAATCTAATGCTCCTAATTTTAGTAACCATCCATCGCTGGACCATACCCAGTGTGCTACTGGGTTGTAAATGAACAGGGACCAGAGGATTGAAAAAATAAAAAAACCTTTGAAATTTATCCGTTCGGCAAAAGCTCCAATAATTAATGCCGGAGTAATGACGGCAAACATACATTGGTACATAATAAAAACAATATGTGGAATGGTGCCGGTGGCTTTACCATCAAGACCAATCTGTGAGTGCGAAACAAAGTAAGGACTCAGATCGGTAAGCTTTATATTATTCAAAAATGCCCAGTCAAAACCACCGATATAAGGCGCCAAAAAACCTTTTGAGCTTCCGAAAGATAAGCTGTAGCCACAAATAACCCATTCGATACTGATAACAGCTACGAGTATAAAACATTGCATGAAGACAGTTAATACATTTTTACGTCTTACAAGACCGCCGTAAAAAAGAGCTAAACCAGGAATGGTCATCAAAAGAACAAAAGCAGTTGCGACGATCATCCATGCTGTATCTCCTGAATTGATGCTTGGTGTTACTGTAGGTGTTGATGTTTGAGCCGATAGCGATGAAATAGTTAACGTTAAAAAGGATATTGCTAGTAGTATATATTTTTTCATTTTTATTTATTCTTTATTATTTAACAAATTGTTTTGTGTACTTATTCTTTATTAAATAATGCCTCAGGTCCGGATTCCCGGGTTCGTATACGAACGGTGTCCTGAATGTCGTAAATAAAAATTTTTCCATCGCCTGTTTCTCCTGTCCATGCTGAATCAAGAATTGCATTCATTGTTTTTTCAAGATTAATGTCTCTCACGACTATGGAAAGCATTCTGCGATGAATATAGTTTGATTGGAAAACTTGTCCTCTTACCATTTGTTCTTCTGTTGATTTCCCAAGTCCGGTAATGTCCCAATACGAAAACCAATCGATGCCAACATCATACAGTGCTTGTTTTACATCTTCAAATTTTGATTTGCGGATAACTGCTTCAATTTTTTTCATGTTCAATTTTTTATTGTTTCGATATTTTTTATTGTCAATAAGTTATTTCACATCTTATTTTTGTTGAATTGACAATTTGTTCGATGTGATTGGTTATTGCTTTTGCAATTAATCAGGCTGCAAAAGTATATTATTATTGTTGAATCTTAAAGCAAATAGACAATAATATTTGATAAAAAGCTACATTTAGGTATTTTTTTAAAAATAAAGTTACATATATGTAGTAAAATTTCTTGATTGTTGACAGATAGTTTGTGCTTTTTTGTTGTGAATTAAGTCTTAAACTCAAAATAGCAGATGAGGAGTCTGTTCTAATTTTAAAGTCTTGTTATTTAGATTAAAGCTTAAAATGAAGGCAGGCCATTTCTCACGAAATAGCCTGCCCGAAACAATAAAACTAAAAAACACACGACTAGTTGTAGCCAGTTTCACCGTGTTTGTGATAATACTTATTATCTATGATTTTGTGAGTCAAATATAAAAGTATTAATCTTTTTGTAATTTGAATTTGTCTGAAATACTTCCGGAAACTTATAGGTGTAACATAAGTGCAAAAAATAGTATTACAGCATTAAATGAGTACCTTTTGTTCTGTTGAAAGTCTTACTTATGAATGATTTACCTTGATTGTGGAGTTTCAGCGTTTTTGTCTAATTTGATGCCTGAATATCCTTCTGTACCCATTTCAGAGACGTCCAAACCTGCCAGTTCAACATCTGGGTTAACTCTGTTCCCGATAAACACATCCAGTAATTTGTATACTACCCATCCTGAAATACCTACAAAAATCAGGTTTGTTGTTACTCCTATAAATTCGGCTGTAAATTGTCCGCTTCCACCTCCGTAAAATAATCCGGTAACATTACCAACAACACCATTCAACCCATCGCCATATGTCCCATCGGCAAATAAGCCAAGAGCTAAACAGCCCCAAATACCATTAGCACCATGTACTGCAATAGCCCCGACTGGATCGTCTATTCTCAATTTTCTCTCTACGAAAAATGCTACTTCAACGACAATGATACCTGAAATTAATCCAATTATTAAACTGCCAAATGGTGAAACAAAAGCACAAGGTGCTGTAATAGCTACTAATCCGGCAAGCAAGCCGTTACACATCATGCTGACATCGGGTTTTTTCCCTCGGATAAACCACATCCATAAAGTTGCAGTAAGTGCTCCGCCACAGGAGGCCATCATGGTGTTGAAAGCCACGACCGATAATCGCAAATCTGATCCTGCTAGAGTTGAACCTGAATTAAATCCAAACCACCCGAATGCCAAAATCAATGTTCCTAATACGGCCATAGGAATGTTGTGTCCTGGTATGGCATTTGGAGAACCATCTCTGTTATATTTTCCAATGCGGGGACCAATCATTTTTGCCCCGACAAATGCCAGTACTCCACCGGTTAAATGGACAACAGAAGAACCTGCAAAATCAACATGGCCGTGTCCTAATCCGAAATTACTACCTAAAGTGGCTAACCAGCCGCCTCCCCATACCCAGTTTCCGAATATAGGATAAATCAGTCCTCCAACAATAAACCCGAATACAGCAAAAGACGCAAATTTCCAACGTTCTGCCATTGCTCCGGTAGGAATTGTAGCTGCTGCATCCATAAATACAACCTGGAAAACGAAGAATCCAAGTACGGCAACATCAGTCATGCCATTTAAAAAGAATCCTTTGGTTCCAAATAAACCGAACGTATGACCTAACAGGGATATGCTTACTTCATGGTTTAGTCCATCAAAACCACCTAATGTACCGAGTGCCCCGACTCCCCCAAACATAATGGCAAAGCCACATACGTAAAATGCTAACATTCCTGCTGGATACACAAATAAATTCATGGCCATCGTATGTGCTACGTTTTTTGCTCTGGTGAATCCTGTTTCAACCAATGCAAAACCTGCCTGCATAAAGAATACAAGAAATCCGGTCATTAATAACCATGTTAGGTTAATGGCAATCTTATTATGTCCAACCTCATCTCCAAGTTCGGAAAGTGTTGGTTGTCCGGCTTTTTTTGCTGTTACGTTTGTTATCGTGCCTGTCTTTAATCCGTTTGGGTCAGCTTCCTTTTCTGCACGAAGATAACTCGAAGTAGATGCCGTTAATAAAACGAGCATTATAATTGTTATATATTTTTTCATTTCTAATTGTCTTTTTTAAAATTATGCTTCAGTGTTGAATAACGAGGTATCTCCTTTTTCGCTGTTTCTGATTCGGTAGGACTCGATAATGTCCGATACGAAAATTTTCCCATCGCCTATTACCCCTGTTTTTGCAGCTTTTAGGATTGCGTCAACAGTTATTTGTAAATTCACATCTCGTACCACGATCGTAAGAAGTTGTCTGGGTATGTAGCTGGTGTCGTAGACGGTTCCTCTGTAGGAATGTTCGGCTTTCTCAATTTCATTTCCTACTCCGGTTGCGTCCCAATAGGAAAAAAATTCAATACCCACATCGTGAAGTGCTTGTTTGACTTCCTGAAACTTTGAAGTGCGAATAATTGCTTCAATTTTTTTCATGATTCCTTTTGTTAAATTGTTTTTTTGTAAAATGTGTATAGTTTCTGTTTCTTTTTTACGGAAATGCAATTGCTTAATTTCTATTTGCGTATTACGGCTTTTGTTTTTGAATTGTATTTCGGCTGCAAAAGTATATTATTTTCATTAAACTTCAAACCAAAAAGAAAGAAATTATTTGAAGAATGTTACATAAAGGTACGTAATAAGTGTAAAAAGCTACATTTATGTATGATTGTATCTTTTTATGTGGCAAATAAATATTGTCTGTTGTACGCTGTATAGTAGGCGCTGACGTCTGTTTTATTTGGATATGGATGGTTGTAATGCTTGGTTTCTTTTGAAATCAGGTTCTGTTGAAAGGTTTTTCAAGAACAATTTGATCTTTTAAAAACGGCAAAAAAGAAGAGAGATGAAGTGATAGGTTAGAATTGATGTCTGTTTTTTCTCTTAATGAGAGGGTGATGTTTGATGTAAATAAGGCAGGCCATTTCTCACGAAATAGCCTGCCTGAAACAATAAAACTAAAAAACACAGATTAGCTGTAAGCACTTTCACCGTGTTCGACTCGAAACATTTTTACAAAAAAATCTTTTGATTTATGTCTAATAAAATGTGGAACTCTATTACTGTAAATAACGGCATGAGCGGGATAATTTACCATCACAAAAAGTTCCACAAGTTTAAATTGTCAATAAAATTTTCTAAAAAGAGTTCCTCGTTAAGATCCGGGGGTGCTCTTTTCTTTAAACGAAATAACTATTCTTTTGTGTATAAAGATTCGTCTCCGCTTTCTTTTGTACGAATCCGGTAAGACTCTTCAATGGTTGATACAAATATCTTTCCATCTCCAACTTCTCCCGTGTATGCTTTTTCTAGAAGACAATCTATTGTCTTCTGTAAATTTATATCACGTACAACAATCGATAAGGTAAGTCGTGAAATAAAATCAGTGTCTGAAGATCCGCGAAATACATTTTTTCTTTTCCTTTCATTCCCGACTCCAAAAGTTTCGGTATAAGTGAAAAAATCAATGTCAATGGCATGTAGCGCTGCTTTAACTTCATCAAATTTTGAGCGTCTGATAATTGCTTCTATTTTTTTCATAATAATAATACTTTAATAATTTAATAATCTTTTAGTGTGACTTATTTCTTTTTCAAAATTACTTCTTTTTGAATGAAATGGCATCACTTTTTTTTAAATTATTTGATTTAAAACAGGAGCTTTTTCATTCTCCTGTTTTTATCAATCCTGTTTTAATTAATCGACATAAGCATCAGCTCCATGTTCCCAGGCATCAAGACCGCCAGGACCGGTTTCACCTTCTGGCTCAACACGCAATTTAAATGGATAAGGTAATTTGCTGACAGCAAACATTACGATAAATGATATTATTAAAGTAGCTGCAGTAATGGTAAAACTACCAATTGCCTGAGCTTTCAATACGTCAAAGCCACCACCGTAGAAAAGACCTTTTACAAGACTTGGAGCAGTTGTGTCAGCTCCTAGAGGACCTGTAACACCATATTCGCCGCTTGCAAATAAACCAAGTGATAAAGTTCCCCAAATTCCTGCAAATCCATGTACGGATACTGCTCCAACGGGATCATCAATCCTTAGATGTTCCAATAAATAAACTCCACCAAATACTACAACTCCGGCAACTATTCCAATAATTATAGCTCCAAATGGTGATACCCAGTAGCAAGGGCAGGTTATGGCTACCAAACCGGCTAGCATACCATTCAATGCAAATCCTGTGTCGAATTTTCCTTTGAAAGGTCCGATCCAAAGTGCACACAACATGGCTGCTAATGAACCTGTACAGGCTGCCAGAGTAGTATTGGCTGCAATCCGCCCGATCCCTTCATAATCCATAGCTGAAAGTGTGCTACCTGGGTTAAAACCGTACCAACCGAACCATAACAGGAATGCACCTATGGTTGCCAACGGTAAGCTGTGGGCAGCTGGAAGACCACCTCGTTTTTTATCATCCCTCAGGAATATACGGCCAATACGTGGCCCTAGTACGATAGCTCCGGCTAAGGATACCATACCTCCAATGGTATGTACAACGGTGGATCCGGCAAAGTCACGAAAACCTTGACCTAGAGAAGGTAGGAAATGTCCCGGAGTGCCCATTAATGCCAAAAATCCATCTGGTCCCCAAGCCCAGTGACCAAGAATTGGATATATAAGGGCTGTAACAAAAATGCTATAGATAATATCACCGCGGAAGCTGGTACGCCCGATCATGGCGCCTGATGTAATGGTTGAAGCGGTGTCGGCGAATGCAAATTGGAAGATCCAGTGTGCCAATAAGGCTACGCCAGTACTACCGTAGGTTGCTGGTGCTCCTTGAAGGAAAAAATATTGTGTTCCGATAAATCCGTTACCTGCTCCAAACATAAAGGCGTAACCGATTGCCCAAAATGAAATACCGCAAATAGCTGTGTCAAGTACACATTCTACAAGAATATTCACGGTCTCACGTCTTCTGGCAAAACCTGCTTCCAACATAACAAAACCTGCTTGCATACCAAATACTAAAAATGCTGCAACCAACGTCCAAACGGTATTTAAAGAATTAATAACGGCTGTTTCATGGGCTGTGTAGGTGTCTGCTGCATGGGCTGATGTACCTCCGATTAGTTCGGGAAGCAATACCATGGCAGCTATGACTGCACCTAATCCTAACATTTTACCTGCGAATAGTGTCGCGAAAAGTTTCCAGTCTTTCGGTTTGTAGATGTTCTCAATCATGGTTGAGATATATCTTCCCGCCGCCGGGCGTCTTAATTTTGTACTCATAATGTAAGATATTTATATTATAGTTTTTTTTGTCCTTATGAAACTAGTTTGCTGTGTTCGTGCAAACAGTTTTTATAATGTAATTCCAGCTACGAAGAATGTGGTTTTAGCATATGGGTTTGCTCCAACGATTCCGTAAACGGGCAAGCTAAATTTGTCGGTGATAGCTATTGATTTGCTTACTTTTAAACCGAGGTTGGTAACACCTGCCTTTGTTGTAACGTAATTATTGCTGGCACCTAAAACACCTCCTGCAAAAACTTTAGCAACCGGATTGATTTGATAGCCTAATTCAATATAGGTAGAAAGAGCTTGTTTACTGTTGTCTGATGGTTTTTTATCATATCCTGCAAACATAGTGTTTATGGATGCGCTGAATGCCGTTCCGGTGTAAGCAAGTGTACCTTCAAATATATGAGCTGTACCGTTGCTGTATTTAAAATAATTTGGTTGAGAACCAAAACTGAAGTCGTAATCGGTCAATGTAACGGCAAATGCACTTGAAAAGGCATATGTTGCATATAAATCAACTTCTTTTAATGCTCCGGCAAAGCTGCTTGAAGCCCAAGAGCCTAAAGTCAATTTACCGGTAGTAAATGATACGAAAGGTTGGATGTTTGGTGATCCGCCTTTTACGCCCGTAGCATCTTCCTGTGGAATGCCACGCCAAACATACGAACTAACAACATCGGCCCCAGTAGCAAATTGAGCCTTAACACTCATTGTTAAACTCAATGCAATCACTAGAATTGCTAAAACTTGAATTTTTCTCATACTCTTTAAAATTTTAAAATTATTGATAGTAAATAATTGAATGATCTTTTTTTTTACCTGATTTGTAAGTCTAAATTACGTTTTTTCTTTATGACTACAAATTACCAGCTTTTTCTGTCATTATGTTTTTAATACATTGCAAAAATAATCACAATGATAGTAATATGCAACTATTACTGCCATAAAGATAGAAATATATTTTATATGATTTCAATATGGTATTTTATAGTGTTGTTTAGTTACGATTTGTAATTTATATATGAATAATAATTACATATTGATATTATCGTAAAAATAATAATTACGAGTTTTTTAAGTAGTGGATGTTCTTTTTGTTGATTTAGCCTCTTTTTTTTACGCATAAAAGCGAAAATACACCTTGTGTTTTGGGCTTACGAATGGATAATTGGTGATAATTGGTGGATTCTAGCTGAAATTTGCAATAACTTCAGCGTTCAGGAGATAAAATATTGGTAGGAAAATTTAAAAGGAGTGAAGTGGTAAGCTTGATGGCTTTTGGGTAATGATAGTCTGTTATATTCACGTTCTTGAAACAAGACTATAATATCTATACTGTGAAAAAACTTTTTTGTTTTTTCTAAACGAAAGGTTTGATAAGTCCTGAAAAGCCGGTATAGCTTTTTTAAGACTTTTTTTGCGATTCTGAATACTGCTATTGATTTGGTGATTAGGGAATACGAATAATAATTATTCCTTAGTGATGCTGATTGCATCGAAATGACAGGCTTGTATACATTTCAGGCAACCGTTACATTCACTGGCATTGTACATAAGTACCCTTTTGTCTATTAAAGTGTCGGTAATGAATAAAAATGATTTGTCAATGACATGGTTAGGACAAATTTCAATGCACTTCCAACAGGCGGTACAAGCATAAATGTTTAATTGGACAAATGCAGTATTGGTATTTTGCTGTTTAATAGCTGTTGATTTCATGTCTTTATGCTCTGTAATTTATAATTGAAAATGCAAAAAATCTGATATAATGTCTTTTATTTAAGTATTTGATTGAATTTACACTTTGTGATACTTCAACTCTTTTTCTTTAATATCTTTTTTACTATAAACTCTCTGATTCGTATAGAAATCCACGAATGAAACGACATCGAATCAGACATCATGTATCTGCCATTATTGAGTCTCTCATACTTCAATTAAGAAAATTACAACTTTCATCACTGGAGAGTAGGCCTGATTTTCATAATGAAACATTTTGTATGAAAATTCAGCAAATAGAAATTGACATTTGATGGCTAGTGTAAATTCGAAAGATTCATAAATGTGGACTATAATATAACCGTTAAATAATCAGATGTTTTGGTTTAATTTATTTTGTGTACCAGGTTTTAAAATCGGAAACACGGGCTTTGCTCACAATGATTCGTTCTGGTGCTGTGACAACCAGATTTACTGATATCTTATTTCCAAACCAGATAGAAATATCCTCGATGGCTTTATGTGCTACAATGTACTGCCGGTTGGCTCTGAAAAATCGTGCAGGGTCAAGTTGAGCATACAGGTCGTCAAGTGTGGCATCAAGCACAAAGGCTTTGTTGTCAAGTGTGAGGATGTTCACATTTTTATTGCCGGTATAGAAACAGGCTATTTTTTCTGTAGCCAATGGAATTAATTTATCCTTGTGTGGAATCAGAAAGTTCGATTTGTAAGTCTCTGATCCTATCCGGAACGATGCCAGTAGCTTTGCAACTGCTTCTGATTCGATATTCTTGTCAATCGGTTTTAAATTATGGAACTTGGTCATGGCCCGCTCCAGGTTCTTGAAATTTATAGGCTTAAGTAAATAGTCGATACTATTCACTTCGAATGCTTTGAGTGCATATTCATCGTATGCAGTGGTGAATATGATGGGACAGGCAATATTTATTTTCTCAAAAATAGCAAACGATGATCCATCGGCCAGATGTATATCCATAAATATTAATTCCGGAGCTTGATTAAGCGAAAACCATTCTACGCTTTCGTCCACGCTTTGTAAAACGGCTGTGACTTCAACATCGGGGCTCACTGTGGCCAGCATTCGCTGTAGGTTTTGTGCAGCTACCTGTTCGTCTTCTACAATTACAGCTTTCATATCAGTAGGTTTTTATTTTATGTCTGAGCTTTCTGTTACGAACAAAATGAAGTAAATGTTTTCATTTTGTCTGGAAATTTATCAATACTAAGTTCTTTTATAAGAGGTAATTCTACACAAAAAATATCGTCGGATGAAATTAGTATCTCTTTTTGAAAAAGTAGGTCATATCGTTCGGCCAAATTACTTAATCCAATGCCTTCACCGGCTTCGGGTGTATTTTTAGGTTGAATAATATTCCATATTTTTATTGTACTGTTCAGGGTGGTCTCGATATGAATGATCAGCGGCTGTTTATTGCTTAGTACATTATGCTTGATTGCGTTTTCAACAAGCAATTGAAGACTGATAGGCATGATATACCAGTTTTTATATTCACTGTCTATATGGATGTTCACGTGTAGACTATCGCCATATCTTATTTTCATTAAGCTGATATAAGCCTCTGTAAAATCCAGCTCATCGCCTAAATGGATGATTTCTTTATTACCTATGGTGTACCGAAATACTGATGATAAGTTTTGTACGTATTCGTGTGCTTTATTTGTATCTATACTGATAAGTCCGTCCAGTGTGTTTAGTGTGTTGAAAAGGAAATGCGGATCAACCTGACTTTTCAGTACTTCATATCGTGTACGAATGTTCTCGGCTACCAGTTTTTCGTTTTTTAGTAAATTCTGTTGGTTCTCATATACCGACGAAAGCAAATAAGTGCTTATTATAACTATAAACGAAGTAATTAGATTAGCTGCCAGTGTGCCTGCGTAAAATTGCGATTTTCCGGTAATCAGATCTTTGTTGATATGAATCGCAAATGTCAAATAACATACTAAAAAACTAAAAATAGTTGCAATACAAACGGAACCTAAAAGCCCTGTCCAAACTAACACCCTTGCGTTTTTTCTATTGCTTTTTACAATAAAAAAATTAAAGGTATAGAGTAGATAAAATAAAAGAGTGTTAGAAATAAATACGAAAATAACCAAAGGTAAATTCGCAAATATAATTTTTTGATTATAACTATTACCGACAATTAAGATTGTATTCAGAATAACACTGATGTAAACAGATAATTTAACGGCTATCCTATTCGAAAAGGGATAAAACATTTTGTTTCTCATATTCTGTTTTTTTGTTGTTTTCCAAGGGGTAAATGTACAAAAAATCAACGACTGTACTCTAAAAAAAGCATAGTCGTTGGCTTAATCATGCGCTTTTTTACACTATTTCAGATTGCAATTGGCGTATCTTTACTTTCTTTATTAGTTTTCTTCGACTACGTGACCTTCTTTTTGATCCTATACGGTCGAAAATATAATACACGATTGGTACTACCACGAGTGTCAATAGCATAGAACTGGTTAGTCCTCCAATAATTACCCAGGCCATACCGTTTTTCGTTTCAGCTCCGTTGCCCGAGGCCAGTGCGATTGGCAACATACCGAAAATCATGGCAAATGTTGTCATCAAAATTGGACGTAGACGTTCTTTCCCTGCTTCTAACAAAGCATTGACAGTATTCATTCCTTTGTCGTACTTCATGTGATTTGAAAAGTCAACCAACAGAATGGCATTCTTCGCTACTAACCCAATGAGCACAATCAATCCGATAATACTAAAAATCGTGAGGTTGTTCATGGTCAGTGCCAACGCAAGGAATGCTCCAATGAGTGATAATGGAATGGAGAAAAGAACGATTAATGGATCAGTCATTGAGTTATAAAGCACTACCATGATGAGGTAAATCAAAACAATGGCAGCAAGAAATGCAAATCCCAGACTTCCGAATGCTGAATCCTGTTGAGCCATGGTTCCCCCACGTTTGATAGTGATCCCGTTCGGAATTTTACCTGTGAAAGCAGCTTCTATTTCGGATCCTACCGTACCCGACGGACGACCAACGACGTTTGATTTAATCGTGATGGATGAAATACGGTCACTACGTTCCAGAGCCGACGCTCCGAGTCCGTAACTCACTTCAGCAAATTGCTTCAGCTCGATTAGCTCTCCTTTTTTGTTGATAAATGTGAGCTTAGCTACATCGTTTGGATTTGTCCGGTCAAAATTATCAATGCCTACGCGAATATTATATTCAAAATTACCATCCCTGTATTTTGAGTCGTCGTTGCCGTTCAGAGCAATACGTAATCCACTCCCTACATCGCTGGACGAAAGTCCAAGACTTGCCATTTTTTCGCGATTCAATTTTATTTTTACTTCTTGTCGCGGATCGTCTATAGACAGTTTTGCGTCCGAAGTTCCAGGTGTTTTGCGGGTCGTAGCCAATATCATGTCGGCTGTCTTTTGAAGGGTGTTCACGTCTGCTCCTTGTACAATAAACTGGATTGGTTCAGAGCTGGTACTCCCAGTCGAAAGTGCGACATTAATCCGCACTCCGGAAATTTTACTCAGGATATTCCTTTTTACTTCCTGAGCGCATGCTTCTACTCCTCTTTTCCTTTTTTCTTTGTCAATGAGCTTGATAGTAATGCTGCTACTGTTGTTTTTTGCCCCGGTGCTGGTTTTTCCCACATTTGTATAAATGTTTACTACTTCTGGAGTTTCCCGGATAACTTTTTCTACCTGCATAATAGTCAGGTTGTTTTGTTGAACGGTCACCTGGGGATTCATGTCTACGTTGACAACGAATTCACCTTTGTCACTGTCCACCATAAATGCAAAACCGATAAGACCGGTTGGAAACAAAGCAAAAGAGGCAAGAAATAAAACCAATGTAAAGATCAATATGCTTAACTTGTGTTTCAGTGCAACGGTTAGTACGTTGCCATACCACATTTTTACGGCATCAAAGGCTTTTTCAATCATTATTGAAAAACGTCCTGAAAGTGTAAGACGTGTTTCTTTCGGCAAATCTCCAAACCGTGACATGAGTAATGGCGTCACAGTGAAAGAAACCAATAAACTGCACAAAGTGGCTACCACAATCGGAATAGCAAATTCTTTTAGTACATTGCTGATTAACCCGCCACCAAATGTCATAGGTAAAAATACTACAACGATTACCATCGTGATAGCCACGGCTGTAAACATGATCTGCATACAACCATCAATGGCTGCGCGATATCGGGTTCTCCCTTTTTCCATGTACCGGAACATGTTCTCAATCACAACAATGGAGTCATCCACCAAAATCCCCACCACCAGCGAAAGTGCCATCAGTGACATCATGTTTAACGAATAGCCTAACAGATACATGGCTATAAAGGCAGGGATGATCGAAAGCGGAACAGCTACCATAACGATGAGCGCACTCCGGATGTTGTGTAAAAAGATAAAGCAAACAATGGCCACAATGAAAACTGCCAGAATAAGATCTTCTACTACTCCATCTGCTGAAGCACGGGTAAAAACCGAATCATCGGTTGCAATGGTGAATTTTACATGATTGGAAGCATATTCTGTTTCAATTTTTTTCAACTCTGCTTTCACCATATCGGCTACTTTTACTGCATTGGCATCGCTTTGTTTTTGAATGGAAATACCTATAGCGTCATGTCCGTTTATTCGGTTAATCATTTTTTGTTCGGCAATACCATCTTCAACTTCGGCAACATCCATTACCTTTACATTCCCTGTATTTGAATTGTTGGCTATCACTGTATTCCGAATCTCATCAAGACTAGTGTACTTTGCAGTGAGTCGCACAGAGTAAACCGACTGACGGTTTTCGATGTCTCCTGCCGGAATATCAATGTTGGATGACTGAACGGCTGACAATACCTGTAATACTGACAGTTTATATGTCTTCAGTTTCTCGGCATCGATATTTACTTTTATTTCGCGTTCTTTTCCACCGGTAATGTTCACGGAGCCTACGCCCTCAAGTTTTGCAAGGCGGGGCTGGATGCGATCCTGTACCAGTTTAAAAAAACCTGTCTCTGTTAATCCCGATGAACTGGCAATGTTCATAATTGGCGCTTCGTCGAGTGATATTTTTGTAATCGAAGGATCTTTGACTTCCGAAGGTAGGTTGGCTTTGATAGCCGAAATCTTTCGTTGTGCTTCCTGAACAGCCAGATTGGCGTCAGCACCTGCATTCAGCTCAATAGCAATGATGGAAACTCCTTCACGTGAAGTGGAATTGATACTCTTCAGATTCTCGAGAGTGGAAACGGCATCCTCGATTTTTTTTGTCACGGATGTTTCCACTTCCGAGGCTCCGGCTCCCGGATATATAGTTTGTACGGTGAGCATGGATAGCTCGAATTTCGGTAGTAAATTTAAGTTCAATAGGTTGAACGATATGGCTCCTCCAAGTGCCAGCAGGGTGAAAATCACACCAACAATGAGGGGCTTTTTAATGACACTTTCTACAATAGACATACTGGGTAGGTTTTAGAATTAATTAATCAGAGACACTTTCGCTCCGTCGGTCAGGTTGATTTGTCCGCTTGTAACGATACGGTCGCCGGCATTTAGACCGTTTATTACTTCCAACGTCGATTCATAATTATGTCCGGTGGTAATTTTTGTCAGATAGACTTTTCCTTTTCTGACAACATATACGGAAGGGTCTTTTACGCTGCTTACAATGGCGCTACGGGAAATTATCAATGAATTGCCTGTCTTACCCAGTTGAATATCTACGTTTACATAGGTTCCTGCTTTCAGTTTCTCTTTACCGTTGTTGACAATCATAATTTCAACAGGATAGGTATGTGAGGAGGAAGCTTTGGCACTAATGTTTGATATTCGTCCTGAAAATTCCAGATCCGGTTGAACATCGGTGGTTATACTTACCACTTGTCCTTTTTTTAGTTCGTAAGCGTTTGTCTCCGAAACGTCCAGAGTCACTTTCAGATTCGAAATGTCAGCCATGTATGCAATCGGATTCCCTGCATTCACGTAAGCTCCCAGTTCTGCGCTTTGAGAGGTAATGTATCCGCTGAAAGGAGCCGTAATACGTGTGTCGGCCAACTGTTTCTTTGCATTTTCAAGTTGGTTCTTTGCATTGTCAAAAGCCATTTTTATATCACGCAACTGTGTGTCGGAAATAGCATTCCCTTTGTGCAGGTTGATATTTCGTTCATAGTCGTCTTTATTTTTATCGTAAGTCAGTTTCGCACTTTCATATGCCAACCGTTTATAGGTGTCGTCGATCTTTGCCAATACTTGCCCTTTTACAACGTGATCTCCCATTTTGAAATTGACCTGTACTATTTTACCGGTACTTTCCGAAGCGACATTCACTTCTTTACAGGCTTGCGCGGTACCTACTAACTGCAATTCGAGGTTGGTCTGTTTGTTTTCCACTAAAGCTGTACTTACGGCTATGTCTGCCTGGGTTACTGAGGCTTCTTTACGGCTGTCTATCGTCTTTTTGTTGGCTGCAAGTGTCAGTACGATGGCTCCGATAAGCAAAATCGCCGATGTACTTACAATGATTGTTGTCTTTTTCATATTGTTGATGTTTTAATTTCAGAACTTATTGGTTTTAATTTTTAATCAAATTATCTATTTCGCCGTTTAACGTCATAATTTTCAATTCGGAATCTTTGAAATTGTATAAGGCGGTCAGATAGCCATTCTGTGCTTCGCTTAAACTGGTTTCGTCCTGCAGTAGGTTGGTCATAGTGGTCATTCCTTCTTTATACTTCAGGCTTGTTTCCTGATACACTTTTTCTGCCAGGCTAAGGTTTTGTTTCTGACGTTTTACGTTCGTCTTATTGTTATTATACGTATTCAACGCATTCCGGTAGTCAAGGCTCAAAGACTCTTTGGTATTGTTGAGTGTTAGCTCGCTTTTGCGGTAGTCCATTTCAGCTTGTCTGGCTTTCGACCGCCGCTCAAATCCATCGAATACCGGTATTGAAAGTGTAACGGTAAAGTTAGCATATGAATACCATTTATTATCGGAACTGTTATTGAAATAAGTACTGAACTTACTTTGTTGCCCCTGATAAGCAGCCTGTCCCGAAAGGGATAATGAAGGAAGATAACCTGCATCGATGAATTTTTTATTCAGACTGTTGATTTGTTTCTGAGATTCCAGTAACTGTATATTTACATTCGAAGAAAAATCATTTTGCAGTATCGGTTGGGTTGATAATAATTCGGTTCCTACTGTATCGGTTAGTTCAACAGGGGTGTCCAACGGTATTTCGAGCAGATACTTGATAGTGTTCGTTTGTTGTTCGTAGGCAGCTTTAGTATTGCTGAGCCGCATGTACATGTTTTCAAGGTTCACATTTACCCGATCCATATCAATTTGCTTCCCAACGCCGGCTTCTATCGTTACCTGAGTGATCTTTTTTAGTCGTTCACTACGATCGATATTGCTTTCAATCAACTTTTGCTGTTCGATGGTTGTCAGCGCAAGAGCATACATTTTAGCTACCTGAATACCAACTTCCTCTTTCGATTTGCGGACATTCAGGTCATATGTTTCATTTGCCTTTTTTGCCAACTTTAAGGCGGTTATAGCGGTTTGGTTATAAATAGTCTGACTAATGGTTAATACCTCCGTTGCACTGTATTTAGTCCCCATTGTAAATGGTATTTCTGTTCCCGGAGCTCCTACAAGTGATCCATCGATCATGATGGATTGTAACTTCACATTATCGGTGAAATTGGTATTCAGGTTGATCTTGGGATAAAGGGATGCTTTCGCTTCGTCCTTTTTTGCGTTCCCGATCTCTTTGTCAATTTTAGCGGTTTTTACATTTACGTTTTTCTCAACAGCTTGTCTGACACAATCTTTTAATGATAATTTTGTAATGTTGCCTTGTTGTGCCTGGAGTAACAGGATACTCAACAAGCAAAAGCTTACAGATAGAATTAAATGCTTCATATTGTTATTGAATTGAATTATTTACGTCACAAAATTACAAAGGCTTTAATTCGTATTTATTTGGCAGGTTGTGAAACGTCTTATTTAAGGGTTGAAATGTATTTATTCTCGTTTAAATCGTTGGAGGTGTAATTAAAATTCAGCGGGGTTGTCCCCGTATTTATCATTTTTATTCTTGTCTGTCCCGAAGCAGACATGTCCTTCGTGTGACAAGGAGCTCATTCACTACGTCATCTCAGATTCGAAAGGAGTGTAGATTTGTTTTTTTTAGTAGCTCAAATCGCAACTGTAAATACAACTTCAGGAACGTATATCCGATTTTTGGTAATTTAAATCGTAACTGTAAATACAATATCAGGAGCGTAGCTTCGATATTTTGGTAGATAAGATTAAAATAATAAATGTAATTTCAGGATTATAAGTAATGCAAATAATAAAATGTCGCATTTCTAAAATTAATTGCCGTCCCATTTATGGAACGGTTAAGAATGCATAAGTAAGAATTGGCTTTAGCCAAATAGTATTTAAATTTCGGCTAAAGCCTTGTTGCTGAGATTAATTTAATCCGTCCCATAAATGGGACGGCAATTGATGTCACAAAATATACAAACAGATTAATAGTCTAAATAAATACGACATTATTATGTTCCCATTACTTAGCTCCGGCATTTTGGTAGCTGACTTTAAAATAGCATATACAATATCAGGATCGTAGCTCCGGCATTTTAGTAACAGGAATTAAAATAGCATATGCAATATCAGGATTATAGCTCCGGCATTTTGGTAGCTGGAATTAAAATAGCATATACAATTTCAGGATCGTAGCTCTGACATTTTGGTAGATAGAATTAAAATAATAAATGTAATTTCAGGATTATAGCTCCGGCATTTTGGTAACAGGAATCAAAATAGCATATGCAATATCAGGATTATAGCTCCGATATTTTGGTAGATAAGATTAAAATAATAAATGTAAATTCAGGATTGTAGCTCCGGCATTTTGGTTGCTGGAATTAAAATAGCATATACAATATCAGGATTATAGCTCTGGCATTTTGGTAGCTGACTTTAAAATAGCATATACAATATCAGGATCGTAGCTCCGGCATTTTGGTAGCTGAAATCAAAATAGCAAATGCAATATCAGGATCATAGCTCCGGCATTTTGGTAGCTGGAATTAAAATAGCATATACAATTTCAGGATCGTAGCTCCGGAATTTTAGAAAATGAAATTAAAATAGCATATACAATATCAGGAGCGTAGCTTCGATATTTTGGTAGATAAGATTAAAATAATAAATGTAAATTCAGGATTGTAGCTCCGGCATTTTGGTTGCTGGAATTAAAATAGCATATACAATATCAGGATTATAGCTCCGGCATTTTGGTAACAGGAATTAAAATAGCATATACAATTTCAGGAGCGTAGCTCCGATATTTTGGTAGATAAGATTAAAATAATAAATGTAATTTCAGGATTATAGCTCCGGCATTTTGGTAGCTGACTTTAAAATAGCATATACAATATCAGGATCGTAGCTCCGGCATTTTGGTAGCTGAAATCAAAATAGCAAATGCAATATCAGGATCATAGCTCCGGCATTTTGGTAGCTGAATTTAAAATAGCATATGCAATATCAGGATCGTAGCTCCTGCATTTTGGTTGCTGGAATTAAAATAGCATATACAATTTTAGGAGCGTAGCTCTGACATTTTGGTAGATAGAATTAAAATAATAAATGTAATTTCAGGATTATAGCTCCGGCATTTTGGTAACAGGAATTAAAATAGCATATGCAATATCAGGATTATAGCTCCGGCATTTTGGTAGCTGAAATTAAAATAGCATATACAATTTCAGGATCGTAGCTCTGACATTTTGGTAGATAGAATTAAAATAATAAATGTAATTTCAGGATTATAGCTCCGGCATTTTGGTAACAGGAATCAAAATAGCATATGCAATATCAGGATTATAGCTCCGATATTTTGGTAGATAAGATTAAAATAATAGATGTAATTTCAGGAGCGTAGCTCCGATACTTTGGTAGATAAGATTAAAGTAATAGATGTATTTTAGGAGCGTAGCTCTGATATTTTGGTAGATAAGATTAAGGTAATAAACATAATTTCAGGATCGTAGCTCCGATACTTTGGTAGATAAGATTAAGGTAATAAATGTAATTTTAGGAGCGTAGCTCCGACACTTTGGTAACAGGAATTAAAATATCAGATACAATTTCAGGAACGTAGCTCCGACACTTTGGTAACAGGAATTAAAATATCATATACAATTTCAGGATCGTAGCTCCGGCATTTTGGTAACAGGAATTAAAATAGCATATGCAATATCAGGATTATAGCTCCGGCATTTTGGTAACAGGAATTAAAATAGCATATGCAATATCAGGATTATAGCTCCGGCATTTTGGTAGTTGAGATTAAAATAGCATATGCAATTTTAGGAGCGTAGCTCTGACATTTTGGTAGATAGAATTAAAATAACAAATGTAATTTCAGGATCGTAGCTCCGGCATTTTGGTAATAGGAATTAAAATATCATATACAATATCAGGATTATAGCTCCGGCATTTTGGTAGCTGAATTTAAAATAGCATATGCAATATCAGGATTATAGCTCCTGCATTTTGGTAGCTGAAATTAAAATAGCATATACAATTTCAGGATCGTAGCTCCTGCATTTTGGTTGCTGGAATTAAAATAGCATATACAATATCAGAATTATAGCTCCGGCATTTTGGTTGCTGGAATTAAAACAGCATATACAATATCAGAATTATAACTCAGACATTATGGTAACAGGAATTAAAATAGCATATACAATATCAGGATTATAGCTCCGGCATTTTGGTTGCTGGAATTAAAATAGCATATACAATATCAGAATTATAGCTCCGGTATTTTGGTAACTGAAATCAAAATAGCATATACAATTTCAGGAGCGTAGCTCCGATATTTTGGTAGATAGAATTAAAATAACAAATGTAATTTCAGGAGCGTAGCTCCGATACTTTGGTAGCTTATGATTATCTCTCCGTTTACCAAACTGAATCTTATTTCCGTTTCCCTTTATGACGCTATTATAAACAAGACACGCCCGGGGTAACCCGGGCGTGTCTTATCTTGAAAAATAACTCTTACCGATTCTTTTAAATATCCAATCTCTTCATAGCTTCCACTGTATTCTCACGACTCCCGAAGGCGGAGAACCGTACATATCCTTCGCCACTTGCACCAAATCCGGCACCCGGCGTAGTCACGATATTTTTTTCCTTCAACAGATAGTCGAAGTATTCCCAGCTGCTCATTCCTACCGGTGCCTTGGCCCAAACGTAAGGGGCGTTCACACCTCCGAAGATGGTATAACCTGCTTTAAGCAGTCCTTCCCGTATGATCCGTGCATTTTCGGTATAAAAATCAATAAGTGCTTTCACCTGTTTCTTGCCTTCCGGGCTGAATGTTGCTTCCGCTGCCCGTTGAACGACATACGAAGTTCCGTTGAATTTCGTACATTGACGGCGATTCCATAACTTATTGATGGATACAGGTTCGCCGTTTTCAGCATAACCCATCAACTGTTTTGGTACTACCGTGTATCCGCAACGGGTTCCGGTAAAGCCGGCCGTCTTTGAAAAACTACGGAATTCAATGGCTACATCTTTTGCTCCTTCAATTTCATAGATACTGTGGGGAACATTATCTTCGGTGATAAATGCTTCATAGGCGGCATCAAATAAAATGATAACCTTATTCTTACGGGCATATTCTACCCAAACGGTCAGTTGATCTTTCGTCAGGGTCGTACCCGTCGGATTATTCGGATAGCATAAATAAACCAAATCCACTGCTTCGGAGGGTAGCTCGGGAACAAAACCGTTTGCGGCATTACAGGGTAAATAAACCAGGTTGGTCCATTCGCCGCTGGCCGTCGGTTCGCCTGCTCTTCCTGCCATGGCGTTGGTGTCCACGTAAACGGGGTAACAGGGATCGGTTATCGCCACGCGATTATTGACATCAAAGATGTCTCCGATATTTCCTGTATCACTTTTAGCACCATCACTTACAAAAACTTCGTCAATTTCAATTTCAATTCCTTTTAAAGTATAATCGTTCTGTACAATGGCTTCCCGCAGAAATGAATATCCCTGTTCGGGTCCGTACCCTCTGAATGTGCTTTCTTCCCGCTGTTCGTTAGCGGCTTTTATCATTGCGTCCACCGAAGCATCGGGGAGGGGAAGGCTTACATCACCAATTCCCATACGGATGATAGGTGCTGTAGGGTTTTCTTCTTTGTGTTGGGCTACCCGTTTGGCAATCTCTGAAAATAAATAAGTTGCCGGGATTTTAATAAAGTTCTCGTTAATCTGTACCATATTTTAGTATGTAGTAAGTTGTTGATAATTAGTAGCTAATGGTTTGTGGTCAATAAAATGAAGCCTATAGTAAATGGCTTGTTATGGGTAGCCGGCTGTAATTGGATTGCTGGTATCCTCAGTAATTCTTTCTTCAGTTGTAATTTATTTCCGGGTGTAAGTCTGCTGACAGGACTTTGTTTCTAAAATCATGTAACGTCGAAGTTCTGTTCGCATTAAATAATAAAGTGAGTGTCTCCAATTGCATTAAAAAAAAACGGCTGTTAAAGTCCGTAATCCGCAGTGAATGCTTTCTTACCTCTTGCCTCTTACTCCTTACCTCTTTCTTCTTACCTTCTGTTATATCGTTCCTTCGAACACGGTGGTTGCACTTCCGGTCATATAGACGTGATTGTCGGCTTCGTTCCATTCAACGACCAATTCGCCGCCGAGTAGTTCGACTGTTGTTTTCCGGGCGCAATGACCGTTTAATATCCCGGCCACCACCGATCCGCATGCACCTGTTCCGCACGCCATCGTTTCGCCAGAACCACGTTCCCAAACGCGCATCCTGATCCGGTCTTTCGCAATCAGCTCGATAAATTCAACATTCGTGCGACGTGGAAATATAGCTGCATTCTCAATCACAGGGCCTATCTTCGGTAAATCGAGTTTATCTATTCCCGTTGTAAAGATAACCGCGTGCGGATTTCCCATAGAGACGCATGTTATGCTGTATTGAATGGAATTATCGAATGTAACAGGTTCGTTCACAATAACCGCTTTATCCAGCGTCGTCGGAATAAGTTTCGATTCCAGAATCGGTTCACCCATATCCACCGTAACGCTTTCCACCCGGTTGTCGGTATTTAAAAACAGCTCCAGCTTTTTTTCGCCTGCCAGGGTTTCTAGTGTCAGGCTGGTCTTGGCGGTCAATCCATTGTCATAAACATATTTTCCAATACACCGTGATGCGTTTCCGCACATTTCCGATTCCGATCCATCGGCATTCAGCATTTGCATCCGGAAATCACAGGTCGCAGATGGTAAAATAAGCACCAGTCCATCAGAACCAATCCCTTTGTGTCGGTCGCTATAGGTGATAGCGAATTCGGCCGGGTTTTCAATTTGTTCTTCAAAGCCGTTCACGTAGATATAATCGTTGCCGATCCCGTGCATTTTTGTAAATTTCATTTTATGATAGGGTGTTTGTTGTCAAATCATTCATTTCCAATTGCAAAATTAATCATAATGTCACGATTAGTTGTGTGTCATCAATGTACTTTGTGAATTATTTTCAATAGATTACAAATTGATTGTTTTTTACCTTATTTGGTTATCAAATCAATGTATTTTTCCTGTTTAAATAATGAATAGAAATATTATACAGGGAAAATTTCGATTGAATTGAATAAATGAAACCCGGATTATCCGGCTGTTTTAGTCCCTGTTCATTCAATTTCCGTCCGGCTTTTGCTGTCCGCCATTTCCCTTAATATCTGCCAAATCCCAGCTTTTCAACTATAGATGACTGAGGATCGGGTTTAGGCCGGAGCTGCTAAGATGATCTTGTTTTTGAACACAAATCCACTCAAACCAAAACTTTTTCTTCATTATCGTCCGGCTATCGGTTGGCTTCCATGTTTCTTTCGTTTTATAATATTGCTTATCCAATCCTTCTTTTGGTTGTATTATTTAAAATATTGGGATAGTTATACTTTTTTAATGCCTTATCTCCCCGTTTAATGCGTTCTGTGGCCTAAGCTTATATGTCTGTCAAAATGGCGGATATATAAAGCGTGGCAAGAATTTAAAGGGTGGGGACCATTATCGGCATAAATATCCATTGTTTCTATTCCGTCTTTTCCTTTTCGCTTTCTCCTGGTTAGGTGTAACGTGGAATCGGAAAGAATTCGAATGGGTGTATGATGGATCGGATGTAAATATTGCGGGAATGTGTAGGTTTAATATCAGTTGATGTTTCTGTAAACCGATGTTATTTGCTGTTGGATAGAAGCAAGTGTTGTCGGTCTGAACGAAATGGGAATAATAGAATTTGTTTTGTGATCAGAAAGAATGCTGATGAGCGTAGAAGTATACCAAGTTTTCGCTCGGCGATTGTAAAATAAAAAGCCCTCTATAAAACAGGTTTATAGAGGGCTGCTTTGTTTTGAATTGTGACCCCGGTGGGGTTCGAACCCACGACCCACAGATTAAGAGTCTATTGCTCTACCAACTGAGCTACGAAGTCATTACTAAATAATCACTCATTCAAAACGGCTGCAAAGGTAATCAAAAAATTATTTTCTCCGTTGTTTTTGGGTAAAAATAATGATTATTTTTTATCGGGCAGTGGTTGACAGACCACTACGGTTATATGAAAGCAAGATTGTTTATGTTCACGGACTGCTAAAAATTTACATTCCTTGCGCATCTCGATCAGCACTTTCGTGAGTGTCTGGACGGCTTCATAACTGCTTTCAACGCTATCAGTCTTGGTGTTATAGAAGTTTTTGTACGAAATGTCAACCGTAGTGCCGTATAAATGTGCCGAATGCTGTGTGGCGTTATGGTTGAAATGACTTAGCTTATGCTGGGTCTCTTCTGTCCGGAGCATCGAAGTTAACCGAAAGCGGTAATTATTATATTTCTTTTCATGGAGCTGCTTTTGAAACCGGTAACCGATTTCGTTCAGCATATCCACTGCTTCGGGAATCAGGTACGGTTGCGAGTGTGAAAGAGTCTTTATCTGATAAAATTTATTTTCCGTGACTTCCACCAATATCGACTGGCGCTTCAGGCTGTCAATCTTGGAAAGAAAGTCTCCGGCGGTAGTAATAGGCTTTTTTAACCCGTTCTTCTGGGCATGAATTAACTGGATTTCGTTGGGATCGTTTAATTTGTCACTCGGACTGATAGGAGCATTGGCAAATTGTTCATGATTGCATTCGGCAAAATCCCTTGATTTTGCTATCTTGTTGCGATAAGAATGGTAAAACAGAATTCCCGGTATCAGGAGCAGAGCTAATCCAATGGGGAAATATATATATTTAAAAGATTTTTTTTTAGGCGTTTGTTTTCTTCGTATCATTGTCACTTTCCTTTCTGCAAAGATAGAGCTTTTAGCCCTTCTGCCGGGAATCAAAATACGTTAAGTTATCTGCATTTATATAAAATGGATGATTCCTGTAAGTCAGGTCTCGCGGATAGATAATTGTTCATAAAATGATGGATGAATAGTTTTTCAATTCAAAACTAATAATTAACTTTGCGCCTCTAATACAAAAAAATAATAATATGAAACCAACTTTATTTGTACTGGCTGCTGGAATGGGAAGCCGTTACGGTGGCTTGAAACAATTGGATGGACTTGGTCCAAACGGAGAGACTATCATGGATTATTCAATTTATGATGCTATTAAAGCCGGATTTGGTAAAATCGTCTTTGTCATTCGTGCCAGTTTTGAAGCAGACTTTAAGACTGTTGTTATAAATAAATTTAAGGATTTAATCGATACGGAAATCGTTTTTCAGGAAATAAGTAATGTGCCCGAAGGTAGCGTTTATATCCCTGAACGTGAAAAACCATGGGGTACCAATCATGCCGTATTGATGGGTAAAGGCGTTATTAATGAGCCGTTTGCTGTGATTAATGCCGATGACTTTTACGGACAGGAATCATTTGGTATACTGGCCGATTTCCTTCGTAGTGTGGAAGGAAAGAAGAATGAATACTGTATGGTAGGTTACCGTGTCGGAAATACGTTGTCGGAAAGTGGAGCCGTAAGCCGTGGCGTTTGTGTGGTAGATGAGAAAGGCCATTTACAAAATGTGGTTGAACGTACTCATATTGAAGAGAAAGGTGGTACTATAAATTATCTGAACGAAAAGAATGAAGAGGTGGCCATTGATGCTAATACGCCTGTTTCGATGAATATGTGGGGATTTACACCGGATTATTTTGAGTATTCTTACGAAATATTCAAACAATTTCTGGCAGAGAATGGTCAAAAACTAAAATCGGAATTTTATATTCCATTAGCTGTAAACGACCTTATTGTTGAGAATAAAGTAACCTGCAAGGTGTTGGATACGCCTTCAAAATGGTTTGGAGTGACGTATGCAGAAGACCGTCCACAAGTAGTACTTAAAATAAATGAATTGATCCGCAAGGGTACGTATCCCGAAAAATTATTTAAATAATAAACAAAGAAGTTTATGGCTAAGATTTTAGTAACAGGCGGAACAGGTTTTATAGGCTCTCATACGGTTGTTGAGTTACAAAAGGCAGGTCATGAGGTTGTGATCGTTGATAATCTGTCGAATTCCAATATCGATGTATTGAGCGGTATAGAGAGAATTACGGGTATACGTCCAGCCTATGAAAATATAGACTGTGTGGATTATGTGAGCATGGATCGAATGTTCGAAAAACATAAAGACATTGAAGCTATTATTCATTTTGCTGCCAGCAAAGCAGTAGGCGAATCGGTCGATAAACCGTTGTTGTATTACCGCAATAATCTGGTTTCTCTTATAAATCTGTTGCAATTGATGCCCATTCACAAAGTGAGAAATTTCGTTTTCTCTTCTTCGTGTACCGTATATGGTCAACCGGATATTTTACCGGTAACCGAAAGTGCCCCTATTAAACCGGCACTGTCTCCTTATGGAAATACAAAGCAAATAGGAGAAGAGATAATCAGGGATACAATCCATGCTAATCGTTGCTACCAAAGCATTATACTTCGCTATTTCAATCCGATTGGAGCACATCCGTCTGCCGAAATAGGAGAACTTCCAAATGGAATACCGAACAATCTGTTACCTTTTGTGACACAGACGGCGTTGGGACTCCGTAAACAACTTCAGGTATTTGGAAACGACTATAATACTCCTGACGGTACCTGTGTCCGCGATTATATCCATGTGGTTGATCTGGCCAAGGCGCACGTTATTGCCGTTCAACGGTTGTTGAATAAACAAACAAAGGATGACGTCGAAACGTTTAATCTGGGAACGGGACGTGGACTTTCTGTATTGGAAATCATTAAGACTTTTGAAAAAGTAAATAATGTTGAAGTGCCTTACAAAATTGTAGGTCGTCGGGAAGGTGATATTGAGAAAGTATGGGCTGATCCGAGTTATGCTAATAATGTGCTGGGATGGAAAGCCGTCGAAACGGTGGAAGAGACTCTTCGAAGCGCCTGGGCCTGGGAATTGAATTATGCCCAACGTGCCAATGCTGAATGATTTTTTAATCCTTAATACATAATCCATAATGAACAATTAATAATGCTCTGAATCCTGTAGATTATTAATTGTTCATTTGTTTTTACTACCTGCTATAAACTACCTGTTATGCTATATCCTTTAAAATTCAGTCCGATCCTCAAAGATAAAATCTGGGGCGGAACAAAACTTAAAAGCTTATTCGATAAGGCTGCTCAAACCGATAAATTAGGCGAAAGCTGGGAACTATCCGGTTATGAAGGTGACGAATCAGTGGTGACAAATGGCTTCCTGGCCGGAAATAATCTGACTGAACTGATCGAAATCTATATGGGCGAATTGATCGGTGATAACATCTATGACGAATACGGATTGTCATTCCCTTTGTTGTTCAAGTTGATCGATGCCAATGAAAACCTCTCTATTCAGGTACATCCGAATGATGAAGTGGCCGCCGAACGCCATAATTCATTTGGTAAAACCGAAATGTGGTATGTCGTGGACGCCGATCCCGGAGCAGTGCTTATTATCGGTTTCTCTGAAGATTGTTCCCGCGAGACCTATTTAGAGGCTATGGAAGAAGATAAGGTAGAGGATTTGTTGCAGAAGGTACCTGTTACCAAAGGGGATGTGTTCTTTATCCCTGCAGGCCGGGTTCATGCTATCGGCAAAGGTGTCGTGGTGGCCGAAATCCAACAGAGCAGCGATATAACTTACCGTATCTACGATTATAAGCGGAAAGACGATAACGGCAATGAACGCGAACTTCATACGGAACAGGCATTGGACGTCATTGATTTTGGAGCTTCCAAACAACCTAAAACGAATTATTCGTCGTTATTAAACGAGACGACTCCCCTGGTTACCTGCGATTATTTTACGACCAATATGCTTCGTTTTGATAAACGACTCGAACGTCAATATGCAAAGATCGATTCTTTTGTAGCCTATATGTGCCTGGAAGGCGATTTTACGATTGAATTCGAAGGCGATAAGACAATAGTCAGTAAAGGGGATACGGTGCTTATACCGGCTAGCATTGATGAATTGAGCCTGATACCGGATGGCAAAGTTACGCTGTTGGAAGTATACGTTCCGTAATTTGAACCGTTATGAATTAGGAAACAGCAAGTCACGAATGGCTTGCTGTTTTTTGTTGGTCTGTCAATAAATGGATACGGAACTAACTTCCGGAAAAAGAAAATTACAGATCTATATAAAGTTATTATTTTTTATCCGTATGAAATAAAACAGGTGGATACCTGATTCTTAATTTTACATTTAACGGATGGCCATGATGTATTATATCACTTCTTTTTCGATCTTCTCAAATCAAATCCCTTCAATCTTCCTGTTCACTATTTCTAAAATCTGACCTTCCAGTTCAATGGCTTTTTGTTCCAGTTCACTGACTTGTTGCAAGAGTCGGGTCGCATATTCCTTATCGTCCAGGCTGCCGGCATTGATACGTACATTCAGAGCCGCTCCCAGTACGGCTGAGCGTGCTGCTAATGCGCCCACGCCTGCATCGGACACCGAGTTCGGATTGCCTGTCTGAGCCATAGCCATCAGGACATCCATAGATTCGTAGCTGACTTGCATCACCTTAAAAGGTACTTCCATGGCCTTACGGGTTGCCTGTTGAATGGCTTCCCTGCGTCGTTGCTTATCTTTTTCGTTCTTCTGCGGCAGACTAAAGGCGTCCATGATACCGTTAAATGCCCGGGTATCTTCGTCAATCAAATAAAGTAATTCATCCTGACACGCCTTACCCTGATCCGCCCAACCGGAGAATTCTTTCCAGCGATCGTCCCAGCCTTTTTTATGTGCCGAGAGGTTTGCTACCATGGTTCCCAAAGCTGCACCCATAGCACCCATGCAGGCGGATATGGATCCTCCGCCCGGCGCTGCCGATTCGGAAGCCGTTTCGTCGGTAAATTGCTGTACGGATAAACCGGTCAGTTTCTTTTGAGAAGGGTCTTCCATCAGGTATTCGATAATTTTCTTTTTCGGATCGAAGGGAGCCAGCTCATCCAGCCCCATGGATTTAACGGCAATTTTCAGTATCTCCTCATCCGATATACCTGTTGAACGTTTTTGTTTCTGCAGAAAGTATTTCCCGGCATCCAACAGAACCTTTAACGGAACGACTCCGATCAGTTCGGAACCGGTTACCCGTATGCCCCGTATGGCAGCACGATCGCATGCCAGTTCAAAAACCTGATGCATGGAAACCACTGTTATGTCGGTTATGTTGAATGACAGCTGGGCTATGCCGTATTCTTCGATATACCAACCGATTCCTTTTACTCCTTTCAGTAATCCCGGAGTGAACACGTTGTTCCCGTGTTCGTCTTTGACTATTTTGCCGGTCAGGGGATTTCCTTCCCGTTTCACCCGCCCTTTTTCCCGAATATCATAGGCTATCGCATTAGCCCATCGGGTAGAAGTCGTGTTCAGATTGACATTGTAGGCTATCAGAAAATTACGTGCACTCAGGGCGATGGCTCCTGTTTTACGTACCGTGTCATTAAATGCAGTCGGTCCGTAATCGGGTTTCCATGCCGGATCAATCAGCTTTTGCGGCAATCCCTCATATTCGCCGGCGCGGCAATTTGCCAGGTTGCGTCGTTTTTCTTCGGAAGCTGCAAACTCATAACAGTAGATGGGAATCCCCAATTCTTCACCGATCCGTTTTCCCAGTTTACGGGCATATTCCACGGCTTCTTCCATGGTGATGTTCTTTACCGGAATCAACGGTAGTACGTCGGTCGTCCCGAAACGCGGATGCTCACCTTTATGTTTACTCATATCGATCAGTTCGGATGCCTTTTTTACGGCCCTGAAAGCTGCCTCGCACACTTCATCGGGCGTCCCCACAAAGGTTATTACCGTACGGTTAGTTGCTTTTCCCGGGTCGATGTCAATAACTCTTACGCCATCGACCGAGTTGATCTCACGGGCAATCCGGTTAATGATGTTCATGTTGTTTCCTTCACTAAAGTTAGGAACACATTCCATAATTCTGTTCATATTCTTTTTCTTTTACCACTGAGGCACTCAGGACACAAAGTTACACAAAGATTAAATTCATACAAGGTTACTTTCTTAAAGATAAGATCACAAAGAATAAAACATACATATTTAACTTGAATTCTTAGTGTTCTCCGTTTCTTAGTGGTTACTCTTATTTTACCACTAAGGCACTCAGGACACAAAGATTAAATTCTTACAAGGTTGCTTTACTTGAATTCTTAGTGTTTCTCCGTGTTCTTAGGGGTCTTTCTTCAATAGTTTTCTGTTTAATAAATATAGTAATAATGAGAAATAATGTAGCCAATTTCAGCATACAAAACAGATCATTAAATTCTATCCATTACTTATGTATCGAAGATCCGTCTTTATTTGCGTTAATTTGTGCTCTTTGTGTAATTTGCGTTCTAACTCTTTAACCTGGCTTAACCAGATTTCTACTTAACGCAACACTAGGAACATTTTTATATATTAGTGTCCTGTATTCAGTTGAATTCTTAGTGTTTCTTAGTGTTCTCCGTGCCTTAGTGGTTTAGTGGTTCAATATCCCGTTTTTCCATATTTTACAGGCGCTTAACTGCCCTTGCCGGTATAATATCTCTTTATAGTTATCTGTCTTGAACGCAATAATATCAGCTATATTACCTTCCTTTAACCGGCCGCGATCCGTTTTGCCGATGGCCTTTGCAGCCCGGCAAGTTAATGCAGCCCATACTTCCGCCATCGACAGCTTCTCCATGGCTCCCAGTATGGCAGCTTCCACCAGGATATTTCCCATGGGGGCCGTACCCGGATTCCAGTCCGAAGCGATGACCAATGTTATCCCCGCATCCAGCAGTTTACGGGCAGGGGCAAAGTGTTCGCCCAATCCGATGGATGCTCCCGGTAACACCACGGCAATCACGTCTCCTTTTGCCAGTATTGCGATCTCTGTGTCATCGGCTACCTCGAGATGATCCATGCTGATGGCCTGCAGTTCGTTGGCTAATGTTGCGGCACCTGCCGTAAACTGATCGCCATGCAGTACGATGTCGAATCCCATTTCCCGGGCTTTCTGCAAATAGCTCTTTGCACCCTGAACGGAGAATGCGCTCTTTTCCACGAAAATATCCACTCTCCCGGCCAGCTTTCTTCTTTTTACTTCCGGCAGTAATTCTCCGGCAATTTTATCAAGGTATTCCGTTTCCGTTCCGGAGTAGTCTTTCGGAACTATATGTGCCGCCAGACAGGTCGGAATCAGGTCCGCCAATGATCTTTTACCGGCCAGTGCTATGGCTTCCAGCATTTTCAATTCCTGCTTTACTGATAGCCCGTAACCGCTTTTCACTTCGATTGTGGTGACGCCCTGCCGGAGTAACCGGTCTGCCCGTTGTTCGGTTAGCCGGGCCAGCTCTTCCACGGTAGCTTCCCGTGTTTTCTCCACGGTATCCCATATTCCACCGCCCAGTGCTGCAATTTCCAGGTAACTTTTACCCGACAGGCGCAGCGCATAATCATTCGCCCGGGAGCCTGCCCAACAACAGTGGGTATGTACATCGATCATCCCCGGCAGCCCTACATAATCCCCCTCCAGCCGTTCAATGGTTGCAGTCTTGGCATATTGTTCTTCTAACTGCTGAAAATGTCCCGTAGTCACAATCTTGCCTTCGTGGTGCACGATACCTCCATCCGGGATAATCTCCAGCTGGTCATCGGACAAATGCCCTTTCCCGGGCAGACCATCCATGGTAAGCAATTGTTTAAAAGGTCCGGTCAGTATCATAAATAAACTGTTTTCTGTGAAAATGAAACCGTAACAGGCGTATTAAAACTCAATACGAATAAATAATATCCTGCTTTATTTTATCTCACCAAAGTAAGCCGTTAGCAAAAAGGGAGACTGCATGTTATAGTTGCACCTTCCTGTTGCTTGTTTATTATAAGGATGTTCTTTAACCCCATAGGGGTGTTATGATTGTAATTAACCTCAATACATCCGTTTCAAAACCCCGTAGGGGTGATATTATAAGATTCTTATTCAATCTATTCAAATAAATATCTTTCATTCTATTCAATATCAACTATTTGCAATATATCTAAGTATTCTTCTTTAAAAGTTCTCTTAAAAGGATGTTCTACTTGCCGGAGCATATAGTCATATCCATTCTGAATTTTAGCTTTGATAATTCCCGATATATAGTTAAATGACTTTGTCCCGCCGGGCTTTTTGTAACAGGTTCTGGGGTTCTTTAACCGCAGACACAGATTGAATGTAGATTAAATAATAAGAATTAGCTATAATATCTTATTATTTAATAGTTTGTTATGTAATATTATGTCACGCCTACGGGGTTCGTATTCTGTGTCACTTTTCATTTCTACAATCCTGTCACCCCTACGGGTTTAAAGACATTGATATATTTGTAAATCGATAGTATGCAAAAAATACGCTGATTTAAAACATAAGATGCTGTTATAACTCATCGGAAATAAACAGTATCCTGTTATCTCAACAATCATCAAATAAGTTTGTTTCTTCGAATCAGTCAGTTCTCTGCTGAGCTTTAACGATTGAAAATAAGGTATTGAATGAAAATAACCTTACTGTTGTTTTGTAATCTTAGTGGAAAAAAAGAATCCTCCTGTCTAACCCTTATTCTCTGTTTTCAGAGATCATCCAATAAGTCCGGATTTTAGGATCGTTCGGTCTCCTCCTTTCGTTGAAGGATCGAATATCCTGTTTTTTTTAGTATTTTATCGCTCCATCGGGTGTATTCTTTGGCCTGATATTGAACAATTCATCGAGATACCTGTCATTTAACGGGCTGCAAAACTCCGGGAAATGACCCTCTTTACTTGTGTCGATCTGCACCATTTTCGTTATTTGCGTCCTGTCTTTTTAGCTCCTGCCTGTCCGGGTCGCGGCGACATATTCCAGCGTGTGATGTTGTCTCTCTGTGTCTTATTCTCTGTTAGAAGTTCATATCAAAGCGTTTCCGATTTTCAATCGCCGTTTCGTATCCTGCGTCGGCATGACGGTAAATGCCCAGGGCGGGATCGTTATACAGCACCCGGCTCAGACAGATTGCCGCCTGTTCGGTTCCATCCGCTACTACCACCATGCCTGCATGTTGCGAATAGCCGATTCCCACGCCTCCGCCATGATGGAACGATACCCACGTTGCGCCTCCGCCTGTATTGGCCATCAGGTTCAGCAAAGGCCAGTCGGATACGGCGTCCGTACCATCCTGCATGCCTTCTGTTTCCCGGTTTGGCGAAGCCACTGAGCCGCAGTCAAGATGATCCCTGCCAATGACAATGGGGGCTTTTACCTTCCCTTCTTTTACCAGCCGGTTAAACAACAGGCCGGCTTTCTCGCGTTCGCCCATTCCCAACCAGCAGATGCGGCTTGGCAGTCCCTGGAAAGCCACTTTCTCCTGTGCTTCGGTGAGCCATGTAATCAAATGTTTGTTCTCGGGGAATAGCTCCATCAGTGCCCGGTCGGTGGTGAATATATCTTTCGGATCACCCGACAGTGCCACCCAACGGAACGGGCCTTTTCCTTCGCAGAAGAGCGGACGGATAAACTTAGGTACAAAGCCATCATAATCAAAAGCATGTGCTTCTCCTCCCTGCCGGGCAAATTCACGCAGGTTGTTCCCGTAGTCGAAGGTTATGCTGCCCCGCTTTTGCATTTCGAGCATATAGCCCACGTGACGCGCCATGCTTTTCAACGACCGTTCTTTATAGTCCGACGGATTGCTTTTCCGCAATACCAGGGCTTCTTCCAGTGTTAATCCGTTCGGTACATAGCCGTTCAGCGGGTCATGGGCCGAAGTCTGGTCAGTCAGGATATCCGGAATGATATGATCGGCTAATAGTTTTTCAAGGACATCGCCTATATCCCCGACCAGTCCCACCGAAACCGGCTTTCCCGTTTCTTTGGCTTCGAGAATCCAGCGTACGGCCTCTTCGTATTGATCGGTCATTTTGTCGATATAGCGGGTGTCCAGCCTTTTTTGGATACGCTTCGGGTCCACATCTACCCCCAGAAATACGGCTCCGGCCATGGTGGCTGCCAGGGGTTGTGCTCCGCTCATTCCGCCGATACCGCCCGATACGATCAGCTTATGGCTCAGGTCACCGTGAAAGTACTTCCGCCCGCAGGCTGCAAAGGTCTCGTATGTTCCCTGCAGGATGCCCTGAGTGCCGATATAAATCCAGCTTCCGGCCGTCATTTGTCCATACATCATGAGTCCCCTCGACTTCAGTTCTTCGAAATGCTCCCACGTGGCCCAGGCCGGTACGAGGTTACTGTTGGCTATATATACCCTTGGCGCCTGAGGGTGTGACCGTACCAGCCCGATCGGCTTTCCCGATTGTACCAGCAACGAATGGTTTTCGTCCATCTCCAGCAGGATACGGATAATCTCTTTTACGGCTTCCGGATTGCGTGCCGCCTGCCCTGTACCCCCGTAGACTATCAGGTTGGCGGGATCTTCCGCTACTTCGGCATTCAGGTTATTTAATAACATGCGGATCGGGGCCTCCGTTTGCCATGACCGGGCATGTAACTCACTGCCGGTGGGTGCCGTGTAATGAGGATGAGCGGCGTACTTATCAATAAATTCCGAATAATTCATGATCGTTGTTTTTAAAGTCTATATGATGTTTTTTGGCTACCTGACCAAGGTGTCGGATGATTGCTTTCGATTGGATCAGGGCTATCGCTTTTTCAATATCGTCGGAGAATATCCGGTCGGTATCCGCAAAGGTAATATGTTCCCGGATCAGGGCATGGGTCTCTTCAACCAGGATGCCTGATTTCAACGGTTTCCTGAAGTCGAAGCCCTGAGCGGCTGTCAACAGTTCGATAGCCAGTATTTTTTCCAGGTTGTCCACAATCCGCAGGCTCTTCCGTACACCGATAGATCCCATGCTGACATGGTCTTCCTGTCCGAGTGACGTGGGAATGCTGTCTGCACTTGCCGGAAAACACAGGGTCTTGTTTTCGCTGGCCAAGGCTGCCGTCGTGTATTGCAGGATCATAAATCCCGAGTTCAGTCCGGTATGTTTCATCAATAGTTTGGGCAGTCCGGGCACGGTTTCGGTCATCGACAGATACACCCTGCGGTCGGCTATATTGCCCAGTTCGGCTGCTGCCAGCCCGGCATAATCGATGGGCATGGCTATGGCCTGGCCGTGGAATAGTCCGCCGCTAATCGTTTTATCTTCCGAAAAAATAATGGGATTGTCGGTCACCGAGTTGATTTCAATCAGGATCGTCTCTTTCAGGTGCAACCAAGCATTGCGGGATGCCCCGTGCACCTGCGGAATACATCGTAACGAATAGGGATCCTGTACCCGGTGGCAATTTTTATGCGACACGACGATCTCCGAATGGTGCAGCAGGGTACGCATCCGTTTTGCCACGTAAATGCTGCCCGAGTAAGGTCGCAGGTTCTGCAGTTCTTCGTCGAAGCATTTAACCGATCCCATCATGGCCTCATGATCCATGGCGGCAATAATGTCGGCATGATCCAGGCAGTTCTGCAATTTCTCCACGAGTATCACCGCGTGGGCACTCATAAACTGGGTCCCGTTAATCAGGGCCAGTCCTTCTTTGGGTCCCAGGGCGACCGGCTGCAACCCGAGGAGTTCCAACACTTCCGACATGGGTTTGACTTCGTCGCGGTAAAATACTTTTCCCATGCCGATCAGGGGCAGGAATAAATGGGAGAGGGGTGCCAGATCGCCGGAAGCGCCCACCGATCCCTGTTCGGGTACGCAGGGAATAATGTTATTTTCAATATGCCACAGGATCCGTTCGATGGTCTCAACGGCAATGCCCGAATAACCTTTGCACAGGGCATGAACTTTTAGGATCATCATCAGGTAGGCGGTCTCTTTATCGATGGATTTGCCTACTCCGACGCTATGGCTCATCAGGAGGTTGTATTGAAGCTTCCGCGTATCTTCCTCGCCGATCAGCGTGGTACATAACGGACCAAAGCCGGTGTTGATGCCGTATACGATCTTTTGTTTGTGGACAATGCTTTCCACCACTTTCCTGTTCTGCCCGACTTTTGCGCGGACTGCTGCGGTCAATATCCCTTTCTCTTGTCCCCGTGCCAACCGGAGTGCCCGGCCTATGGTCAGGTAATCTTCGCCATAGCGGAATTCGGGGAGTGAATTTTCGTGTTGCATGATTTTATATCGTATTGATTTAACTAACCACAATAGTCACAATAGATCACCATAATATTGTCTATGTTGTTAATTTGTAAAACGTTAATCTGTTTTATGTTCTGTCTTTGTTTTGTTTCTTGGCTCTTTTTTCCTGATTCTTCTTTTTGTGTCCTGTTGTGTCTATTGTTGTTCTCTTTTTAAAAAAACGTATATTCATTCCATTCATATGCAAATATAGAAATTGTTTTTTACAATTGTAATCGAATAAGCGTAAAATGTGTAAATGAACCCTAAATTCGGTCCGTGGAAATCCCAACTCTTCGAACGCGGATAACGCGGATTGCATAACGCCGGCTTATGCGGATCCTGACAGGTGACCCTTCGCCGGTTCCGATCCATCGGAATGTCCCGATCGTGTTCTTCCATCTGTTTTGTGTGCGCCCGTATTCCTCTGTTTACGACCTTAGCTTTTACTCAAATCGAACCTCCTTCCGAACACTGGATCAATGCCTTATTTTGTCCGCTCATTGTCCGATGTCTGTCCGTAGTTGAGAGGGGGTTCAGTTAGGGTTCGGATAGGGTTTGGTTAGGGTTCGGATAGGTAAACCTATCTGAACCCTAACCAAACCTTATCGAAGATCTATCCGATTCCACTTTTTACCTAAACCGAAAACCATTCCATCCCGGTAGGAAAACCGAGCATGGAAAGACCCTTTAATTTCATAATTTCAATACTTCTATAGTTCTTTTAAAAATAATATAGAATATATTTGAAGGTTAAATAATAGTTCGTACATTTGGAGCGAAAAAAAGAGTTTATCTGAAAGAGAATTGGATATATCGTGTGGAAAGAGAAAATTGTCTGAATCAGAATTTACAGAATTATTGAATTTACAGAATAAGAAAAGAAAATGATTGTATATGGAAAAGGACCAGTTGAAATTTGCGATTATTGGATGTGCTATGAAGGTTCATAATACATTAGGCAATGGTTTCCAGGAAGTCATCTACCAGCGATGTCTGGCAATTGAACTGGAGCGTGCAGGGTTGGAATTTGGCAGAGAAGTGGAGCAAGATATTTACTATGAAGGTATACATGTTGGAACACGTAGGGCTGACTTTGTGGTTGAGAACAAAGTGATTGTTGAATTAAAAGCTTTAGTTAACCTGGAAGACGTGCACTTAGCACAGGCAAAAAACTATGTTGTTGCTTATCGGTTTGAAAAAGGATTGTTGATAAACTTTGGGGCTACAAGCCTGCAATACAAGCTAATTTTTAATCCAACTCTTTATTCTGAAAATTCTTAAATTCTGAAAATTCTGATTCTGACAGATTAGCAGATATTACTGAACTATCCAGAGATTGCAACCCCTATTTCTTCTAAGTTTGATTATTTGTAGTTACTGGATAGTCTGAGCGAAGCGGAGACTTTTGAGTTACAGGGTCTTCTTAAAGATCTTGAAGAAATAATATAAAAACTATTGCTAATATATTGCTTTTAGTGCGGTTTTTACTCAATAGCAAGAAAGGTCTGCTGTACTTAATTACCTGTAGTATGAACGTTATTTAACTGACGTTAAATGGATGAAGGTGTGTTATAATCTATCGGTAAGCCAATAGGTTGGGCTAGATGGTCAGCTTTATTGAAGGCTTCACTTCGAGTGAAGCCTTCAATAGGAATACCGAAAGCGGGTTGGTAAAAGATAAAAATAAGAGTCAGAAAATAAAAATGTTGCATTCAATTGTGACGTATGGAAGAGTTTAGCGGATAACAATCTGTATAAAACAAAGAACAGGGAATTCAAATTCAGGTAAGAGGTAGAAATATTTGTACCGTTGAATCAGATTGCCTATTCGGCAGGACGGGATCATAAAAAAGACATTATGAGAAACTCACTAATAATCTGTTTAGTTTTTGGGGCTTTATTCGTTGGTGAAATAAAAGCAATTAAAAATGAGTCTGTGACCAGACACGAAGGTGAGTTTACCATTACAACAAAAGATATTAGCGTTAATATAAAACCGTATGTAAGTTTATACACCAACATTAGTCTAACACATGCGGTGAAATCCGGTGGAAAGTATTATTGCTATTTTAATGAAAAGTGGAAATCTTTTGAACATAGTGATGTAAAGCATTTTTTTATTTTATCAAAAGATGGAAAGATTGAGAAAAATATTGATTTACCAAACTCATTACATGATTGTTCGTATTTAGATCTGTTCGTATTACATGATACTATCTATACAAAACCGTATATGAGAGAAGAATCTTATTATCTGGACCTCAAAACGTTTCGTTGGATAGCAACAAAAGCTGTAGATGATGTGATTTATGAAGATGAAAGATTTTATGTTACATATATTAATCTTGGAGAGTGGGGGTCTATTACATGGTTTAAGGATAAATTGTCGGGAAAGGAATATGAATGTGCATCATCAGGTACAATCGTAAATAAGGTTGAAAGTGGTTATTATATCACAAGTAACAAAAAAGTTCTTCAGATAAAGGACCCTTTGAAAATGCAGGAATGTTCAGCAGACTCTTATTATGAAACAATCAAAAAAAAGGATTTTAGTTATGGAAGCAGTTCCACTATTGGGACAAAGTGTATTTATTATGACTCAACGAATTCTTATAAGGATTTAAAAGCCCCAAAACCTCGTATTGAAACATCATTCAGGTTAGGTAATAAGCTTTATTATTTGTGTGTTGATAATGTTAAGACATATATTGCAAAACTTGAAAACAAGAAATTGATTCCGTTATATAGAATAGGCGAAAGTTATTCTCTGTTTGATTGGTCTGAATCCTATAGATGTAAAATACAGATGGATAATAGTCAGTTGTTGAAATTCTACGCAAAAAAGAGGAATGTGTATGGATTTATCGAACTGAATGGAACCCAAATAAATATTCGACAGTTGAAATTGATAAAATAGAAATGGTAGATCCTAACACATAGACTTCTGTGCGGACGGAATACCCCGGCAAGAAAGACAGGATGAACTTCAGATATATGGCTTGTTTTGTGATACTTATAATGATTGTTAAATTGGATATAAAATATAATATATCTACTCGAGTAACTTTTTAAATTAATTATACATGCTTAAATAATAGAGATATGGTTATCAATACAAATGGCATCGGCATTTTCTTTGTTAATGTGTTAGTAGCATTGGCAGTATTTATAGGATTACTTTTTTTTATTTTACGTGACCGTCCACAAAGACCGATATTTAGAATGTTTTTATTAGCGTTCATTGTAGTTGTTTGCGGAATGACATTTTCACGAATTACTTATGGAATAGGAGTACCATGGTGGATTTTTTATGGGCTTCCTGCATTAATTACATTTGTCCTTCCTCCATTAGTATTACGCATGTCGAAAAAAGAATTACTCTTATATATACCTTTAGCAATCATTACATCTCCTGTTATCCATGTTTTCTTTTCCTTTTTCTTTGGATGGCATGATTATATGCCACTTTTTTATGTGCCTTGTTGGCGGGAATTATTCTTGTAGAAGCAATCATTAAGTCTGTCGAATTACAATTCAACAGAACGAAGAGAAAAATAAGAAAAATACATAACACACGATGATAATTGGCTGGCTGATGTGTATTTTTGCAGTCTTGCTCACGTATTCACTTTGTTGCTGTTCAATAACGAATGCTCCAAAAAATAGTCTATACCCATATAATCAGTAGTGTGGTGCAATTGAATAAAAAAGAAGAAATTTGCTATTATGAAGAGATTTCCAAAATTTGACGACTATTCTGTTGATGAATTAATCATAATTGTGTATTATGAGGCGGAAGACTGGCAAGAAGAAGCTGTTGATTATGCGAAATATCTTTTAAAGATTAAAGGTGTAACTGATACTTTTGCTAAAAAGAGAATTCTTGAACTGGACAAAGAAGCTTATAAACTGTGGGACAAAGAAATTAAAAGCTGTCGGACAGAGAGTTATACTATCATTGACCTGATTTTTATGACTGTTCTATGGCCCAGATACTTATTGAGAGATTGGTGTTTAAAAAGAAACGGTTACATACTCAAACGGAAACAAAGATTAGTTTGTCTAAGTATCGGCTTTACGATTTATTTTATCGCCGGAACATACGAAATACTAACTAACCCAATCCGACAAAAAGAGAAACTCGATAAATTGAGAAAGATAGAGCAAGTTGACAGTATTGCGAAATCGAAGATTGACTGGTCAGGTGACTATGTTTTTATGGACACCTTGAAGAACTCAAAAGAAAGAATAATCTGGAAATTAATAATCAAAAAGGAAAATAATAATCACAAAGGCACTTTGACCCAAACCAGTGGAAAAGAGAAAGTTTCCATACCTTGCATCGGTTTGGTAAAAGACAAAGGTTTAGAACTCTATCCGGATACAAATGCAACTCTATTGAACGAGATAGATGTTGGTTATTACGACAATTTATTTATTCTAAGCCGACGGGGAAATGAGATTGTTACAGTTTGGGTAAAAGTAAAACCATACTACGGCCTGAAAAACGACGGAACTGGAATATTTAAGAAAAACTAATGCCCATAATACATAGGGCTTCGTGCGGTCGGAACGACCCAGCAAGGAAGCCTCGGTTGCACTACATCCCTGAGAGGTCTTGTTTGAATAGAAAAATAAAAGTGTTTGTTTACTATGGAGTTATCGGTGTGTTTCGTATAGTTTCCGAGTAGGCTCTTTTGAGGGAAGAAAGAAGTTTTGGGTCTGAATAGAGTAATAATCCTATAACAAAATTGAATTATTGGTTTACAAATCAACTGAAAGCGTTCAGCTTTACATGATTTTACTGAGTTTAGGCAATACAAATTCGAACCCACTATCAGGAGTGGGTCAAAGGGGTTGTTTATCAGCAATGTGTTATTGAATGGTTAGGATAAAGCACATTGGTTGGTGATCGTATTTTGGGGAGCTCTTCGATAGTTTGCATATTGCCTGTTTTGCAGAAAGGACATTTGCAAGGATTAAAGCCGGTAAGCCGTTCGATTCGCTCCTGTCTGGTTTCAACAGGTTTTGTTATGTCTGGTTTATCTTTGAGGGGCATTACTTCTTTTTTGTAACGGCTGCCTAATATACCGTAATACCGGATCTTTACAAAACGGTATGGCAAGATATGTAAACAAAAGCGCCTAAGAAATTCCACACCGGATAATGTGGTGAGTTTTTTCGACGCATTGTCTTTATAATCTTTGTAAGAAAATGTGACCCCCGAAGCGTCGAGATGTTTAATACGATTATTGGTGATGGCTACCCGATGGGTGTATCGTCCCAGGTATTTGACAATTTGTTGTGAGTTTCCCAATGGTGGTTCACAATAGACTACCCATGGTTTTGACCAAAGATAGTCTAGTATCGATTGATATTGTATTAGTCGATTGCTCTTTTTAAGCTGTAGTTTAAGTTTCTCTAGCAGCTTGCCGCGAAACACTACGCTAAGCATACGTACTGGATAAAGGTATTTGCCTTCTTTGGTAATGCATTTGAGGTTTCCTTTCAGGGTTAATCCTGCAGCAGGTACAATACAATGGATATGCGGATGGAGACTCAGGTTTTGTCCCCAGGTATGCAACACACAGATAGCACCGGTTTCTGCACCGTAAAGAGTATAACCAAAGGTTCGAAGCGTCGACCAGGCACAATCAAACATAGCTGAATAAAACTTTTTACTGTCAAGCAAGCATATCTGATTTAATGCTTCGGGGACGGTAAATACAACATGAAAGTATTTTACATTCAAGGCATCATTCATACGATCCTCAGCCCAAAGAGCTTGTTTGGAGGCTTGGCATTTAGGGCAATGACGATTGCCACAACTGTTGTAGCTAATACGTTCACGTCCGCAGCTTACACACACATCCCTGTGCCCGCCCAATGTCACGGTACGACATTGTTGCAAAGCATCCAGAGTGCGTAAAGTAAAAGTATTGGGATGACACAAAGCAACAAAGTCTGAGCCAAACCGTTTGATGATTTGGGAAACTTCATATTCCGGGCGTTCCATTATTTCGCTGGATAAAGCGTATCCAATGGACTATGGGCAGTCAATAAGGGACATTGCGCTACGTGCAAATAAATCATGGTTGTTGCAATTTGGGCATGACCCAACAGCTCTTTGATAGTAACGATATTCAGACCATCTTCGAGTAAATGGGTAGCATACGAGTGACGAAGGGAATGCAGGCTGACATCCTTTTGAATGGAAGTCTTTCTCAGGGCTTCGCGAAATACCCAACTCAATCCTTTAGAGCTATAACAGCCTTCAGGTTCTTTGCCATTAAAAAGCCAAAGCTGTGGATGTTCCACAGAAAGATATTGGCGCAGGCCTTTGGCCATATAATAAGAAAGTGGAACAACGCGATCTTTCTTATACTTGCTTTGACGAATATGAATAGTTTTACGTTCAAAGTCTATATCGGATATTTTCAGACGAATGACTTCCTGTGAACGAAGTCCGGCAGAATAAACAAGCGTAAGGATGATTCGGTGTTTGAGTAGTTTTGGAGCTTTGAAAAGTTCCCGAAGTTCACTCCGGTTTAGAATAACCGGTAGTTTAAAGGCTTGCTTTAATGACGGTAAATCAATAGCACGTTTGGAGAGCCCAACGTGACGAAAATAATAACGTAGACCATAAACCGTATGTAAGAATCCACTCCGGGAGGGAGATTTAGGGTCAATTGCAAGTGCGGTAAGATATTCGTTGATTTCTTCGTCCGAAATATCTTCAGGAAGTCGGTTGAAGTGAAGACTCACCTGGGCTACACGATGTATGTAGTTGTAAAGAGTGCTTTCACTCTGACCACGCAGTGCTGTTTGTTGTCGTAAAGTCTCATAAACGTGAGAAAAACCATCTACAGTTTGGATGGCATGTTGAAGTGTTGTAAATTCGCCTTTTTTTTTCATAATGCTGAACATTAAAAATTAGTAATGATTTTTTAGGGAGGTTCGTACCCTCCCGTTCTGCATCTGTAAACGAAATTATAAAGTATAAACTATATAAAGCTATCCCACGAATGT
>Ga0302273_1000010_pt1 | contig 137969 bp, 100 predicted proteins | sample III_Bog_N1_3_FD_198774 | JGI IMG/M metagenome (GOLD analysis project Ga0302273, IMG submission 198774) | Peat permafrost microbial communities from Stordalen Mire near Abisko, Sweden - III_Bog_N1_3 | ecosystem: Environmental > Terrestrial > Soil > Wetlands > Peat | place: Sweden: Abisko... | reverse complement strand
TTTAAGATTACGGAATAATCAATAAAAATACTGATAATCAATGAATTACCCAAATGTTTTAACTCTTATTTTATATCTATTTTTCTTATTATCAGATACGTATTTCATTTTATAACTAACCATTGTAGCATGTACTTAGTAAAAATAGATACAATTTTATATCATAGTTTTCAAGCTGCATCTATATTACTTCTTCGGACTGTTGAAAATATAAACCAAATAGATTGATGAATCTTGCATAGGTAAAAGTCGTCACATATTTCATCTTCAAAATTTCGTAACAACTTAAGTATTATGTCAACTTATTTTACCGGATTGTTTGCTGCAACTTTTCCATTGTTTCCCAGAGCTTATCATCGGTAGGAACCGGAGCAGTAAGATTTATAGTTACTTTAGTTACAGGGTGAATAAATTCGACCGATCGGGCATGTAAACTAATACCTCCATTAGGATTAGAACGGGGAAAACCATATTTAAGATCACCCTTAATAGGGCACCCCATCTTGGCTAACTGGCAACGGATCTGGTGATGTCTGCCTGTTTCGAGATGCACTTCGAGTAGATAATAAGTATCAGAATGTGCTATAAGTTTATAACTTAACGCTGCTGTTTTTGCATTCGGAACCATTTTATCATACGCCACTGATTTATTCTGTTTCTCGTTACGAATCAAATAATGTTCGAGCCGTCCTTCTGGTTCTACCGGTTTTTCCTTTACAATCGCCCAATAAGTTTTCTTTACCTCTTGATTACGAAACATTGCATTTAATCGGGTTAATGCCTTGCTCGTTTTTGCAAAGAGCACAACACCACTTACAGGCCGATCTAAACGATGTGCAACACCCAGAAAGACTTCACCTGGTTTGTTGTATTTTTCTTTAAGATAAAGCTTAATAGTTTTCGAAAGTGGTTGATCTCCTGTTTTATCTCCTTGTACAATTTCAGAAGTATTTTTGTTAACAGCGATAATATGGTTATCTTCGTAAAGAATGGTCATTTATTAGAATTATAATTAACTTTTTAAAACCTAAGACGTTGGGTAAGTTTGCTTTCTAGTATAGAAATCAGATCAATCCACGTTGTCGCACCACTTCGTAAATTAATACGCCGGCAGCTACCGAGACATTCAACGAATCAATACTTCCTAACATGGGAATACTTACCATTTCGTCGCAAAGACGCAAATGATCGGGATTTACTCCTTCATCTTCCGCTCCCATGATGATGGCAATAGGCTCAGTCATGACAGCCTCTGTATAGTTTCTGGTTGCTTTCTCGCTTGCTGCTACTATTTTAATTCCAGATGAAACTAAAAATTTCAATGCATTTCCAAGATTTTCCTCCCGGCAAACAGGAATTGACAGCAGTGCTCCGGCTGAGGTCTTGATTGCATCTGCATTAATTGATGCACCTCCTTTAGTAGGAATTAAGATAGCATCCACACCGGCACATTCACAAGTACGGGAAATTGCGCCAAAATTACGCACATCGGTCACCCCATCAAGTACCACAATAAACGGCATTCGCCCTTCTTCATAAATACCGGGAATAATATCTTCAATACGTTGATAATTTATCGGTGAAATAAACGCAATAGCACCTTGATGGTTCTTTACAGTCATTTTATTCAGCTTTTCGAGCGGAACATACTGCACAGGTATTTGCAGGCCTTTCAACGCGGCAAATAATTCTCGGGATAATTCGCTGGTCATATCCCGGCGCATTAATATTTTATCAATCTCTGTTCCTGTCTGAATCGCTTCAATTACAGCACGAATACCAAAAATCATATCCTTTTCAGGACGTTGTTTATTTTTGTAGTTTATCATTTTTGCTTAGGTGTTATTTTTTCTTCTTGTTATTAGCCCTTCGGGCGCTATTTATACTTACCCTACTTCACCAAATTTTAGATTTTGGAGTATTAAGGGCATTTATTAGTTAATTATCATTCATCAATTTTAGTTTATCAAACAACCAAAAAATCAAGGAAAGTGCAATGCCTGTTACAGCTGCAAAAGCCATGCCTTTGAGTTGTACCGAGCCAATGCTGATAGCAGCACCGCTTACTCCAATCACAAAAGTTACCGCTCCCAAAACCATGTTACGATTTTTGCTAAAATCCACTTTTTGTTCTACATACATACGAAAACCCTGTACTGCAATTACACCATACAACAACATAGTTATGCCGCCCATTACGGGTTTAGGAATAGTTGAAATGGCAGCAGATATTTTACCTACAAAAGCAAATGCAATGGCTAAAATGGCTGCTCCACGTATAACCCAGACTGAATAAACACGTGTAATAGCCATAACACCAATATTTTCACCATAAGTAGTATTCGGGGGAGAACCAACAAAACCGGAAATAATATTAGTGATACCATCTCCCAACAAAGACCGATGCAAACCTGGTTTTTCCATTAAATTTTCACCGGTTATATTTCCTGTAACAATAAGGTGGCTGATATGTTCTGCCAGCACAACAATACATGCCGGAGCAATTATCAGAATAGCATTTGTATCATAAACCGGAGCCTGGTAATGTGGTAAAGCTAACCACGAAGCATTAGCAATAGCTGTCGTGTCAATAACGCCCATGAACAACGCTAAAAGATACCCGGCAACCACAGCAAAAAGTATTGGAATTATTTGCATAAAGCCACGAAACATGACCGATCCAAGAATCCCTACTATAAATGTGAATAATGCAATAGTCACGGTATTGGCATCCAATACGAAAGGTTGGACTATTTGACCAACAGCAGTGGGCCATGGAGCCAAACCGGCTTGTTGTACGGCTACCGGAGCAAGTTCCAACCCGATAATCGCAACAACTGCTCCCATAACAGCAGGTGGCATTACCACATCAATCCATTTGATTCCCCATTTCATGACGACAAAAGAAATAAGGATAAAAAACAATCCAAAAAATATAAAACCTGATTGCGCATGAGCAAAACCGCCATACTTTGCCGTAATAAGCATTACGGGAGCAATAAATGCAAAACTGGAACCCAAATAGGCAGGAATTCCACCTTTGGTTACTAATGAATAAATAATGGTTCCAATACCATTCATTAGTAATGCAATAGATGGGTCAACGCCTAATAAAATCGGAACCAGAATAGTGGCTCCGAACATAGCCGTCAAATGTTGTAAACTAAGTGGTAAACTCTGAAGTATTGGCAATTTCTCATGAATCCCAATTGTACGCTTCTCCATAAAAATAGACTTAAGGATTTTGATTGATATATTAATTTGTGATCTTTTCAAGTCCCGAGATTATCAGTTCTCTTTCAAACGAGAATGTTTTGTCTTTTTCATTCAGTAAATAATATAATTTCAGGCTTTTCAGGTAAAAGCATTGTGCTAATTCATTTTTTTCATACTCTTTATAGGAATCTGCAGTTTCGTGTGCCAGTTGAGCCAAAGCATCCAGATATGTTGAAGAATATCCTATTTTCCGAATGATTTCCATGAATTCTTCAACTGGCATAATGGCAAGTTCTTCCGCATTAAAATTCAGTAACTCTTTATATGTTTCGTCTGCCAGACGAATGGCATCATCCGGAAATCCTTTATCACGAAAGCCCATCATGGCAGCAATTACGCGACTGAGTTTTTCCAAATATTTTAATAAATAATCTTCTTTTGGCACAGGGTCTCAATTTTCTGTTACAATAGTGCGTTAAACTTCTAGTTAAATAATTGAAATACAGTATAATAATCCGCTTTTAAATTAGGTTAAATCGATGAAAATCAGTACCTTTATAGATTATACCACATAATTTATAACGTATGATTTTCACAGAAATTAATCTATTTGTATCAGTTGTTAAACAGACCCTAAACAAGAGTACAAAACTCAATAAATGGAGGCATGACTTTTTAACAGAAATCTTTATGTTGTATATGGTTATCCCAAATCGAATAAACTTTAAACAAATGGGCAGATATAGCGATTATGGAGAACAGAGATTTCGTAATCAGTTTAAACAAAAGTATGATTTTATGGAATTCAATCGAGAACTCACTGCTGCTTATTTCGATAAACGTATTGCTATTGCATTTGATCCTAGCCATATTGATAAGTAAGGAAACAAGACCGCTTACCTTGGAAGTTTTTGGTCTGGTTCTGATCAAGCAGTAAAGAAGGGGCTTGAGATTTCAGAGATCGCCGTTATCGATATAGATCTTCACCATGCCTTTCATTTGGAAGCTGTTCAAACTGTTCCGCCAAAGACATTAAAAGTCGTCAGCATGAGTTTAATCAATTGGTAAGCACAAATTATATGTTCCAGAAAAGAGGAGCTCCAAAAAATATCTTTTATTGTTGTAGCAGATGCTTATTTTTCAAAAATAAAATTTGTAAATCCTCTTTTATATGCAGGATTTCATATCATAAGTAAATTAAGAAACGATGCGCATCTACGCTATAAATTCACAGGTGAATACCCTGGAAAAGGTAGACCAAGTGAGTATGCAGGAAAAATTAAACTTGACAATCTGGATATGGACATATTTACAGAGTTTCAATTTTCTGAAGATACGCAGGCATTTTCTGCAATAGTGAATTCAAAATCATTAAAGAGAGATATTCTTGTAATTGTTGAACGAAAAGCAGATCAAAAAGGAAAAATAACACAAAGACTTATTTTCTCAACTGATATAAAAATGAACCCATTAGAGGTTTTAGAGTATTATCATTGTAGATTTCAAATGGAGTTTAATTTCAGAGATGCTAAACAGGATGCTGGATTGAATCAATGTCAAGCCAGAGATTTAGACAAACTCTATTTTCACTTCAATGCTTCGCTTACAACAATTAATGTAGTCAAAGCAATACACCTATCAGATGAAAATAATCGAAATAAACCTTTTTCAATTGCTGACTATAAAGTGCTGTATCATAACGCATTTATCTTAAACCGATTTATCAAGGCTTTCGGCATTAAACCGAATGCCATTAAAAGTCAACACCATTTCAAAGAACTACTCTATTTCGGCATTAAAGCCGCTTAATATTAATTTTATCTAACGTACTATTGCTGTTATAAACGGGCAACTACCAAATTAATCGTTGAAATACAAAATTATATACTTTGTCAGGGTTGCAAAGATAGCTAAATTATTGTATTTCATCTAAATTTAATTGTAAAATTCTTACAACTCATTAATATTCAAATATACGAATAATTATAGAATTCAAGTAGTAAATTGAAAATTTCTTCCTTTATATTTGCATAAATTTTCCAATTAAGAATACTTCTGTTCTTAAATTGTAAACCAAATATAAGATGTTTCTATCACATATTGGCGAAATAGCCGGCTTAGGCGCTTCTGTCTGCTGGACATTGAGCTCACTCTTCTTCGAAAAGGCTGGGTCTAAAATCAGTTCTTTATCAGTCAATTTTATCCGGCTGTTGTTAGCCATTATTTTTTTAGGGCTTACGACTTTCTTTACACGTGGAATCTTTTTTCCAACCGATGCTACTTTGCATCAATGGCTTTGGCTAGGCTTATCCGGATTTGTCGGCTTCTTTGTTGGTGATCTTTTTCTTTTTAAATCCTACAGCATTATTGGTTCGCGAACAGCAGCTCTCGTAATGAGTCTGGCACCCATGATTACATCGGTTATTGGGTGGTTCTTTTTAAAGGAAACACTGGCATTTAAAGATATTGCAGCTGTTATAATCAGCGTAACCGGTATTATGATTGCCATTTCAAGCCGTAACATGAGACTGAATTATTCGGTAAAAGGATTATTATTGGCTCTTGGTGGAGCAGTAGGACAAGCTGTTGGATTAATCCTCAGTAAAAAAGGAATTGGTCATTACGATCCTGTTTCCGCTACTCAGATCCGCGCTTTGTTCGGCTTGCTTAGTTTTGGTATACTCATAACGATATTTCGCCGCTGGGGAAAACTGAGCACCGATTTCACTCATACAAGTGCACTGAAATCGGTCACTTTAGGAGCTGTATTTGGACCCTTTCTAGGAGTTGCATTGGGACTCTTTGCCATACAGAAAACCAGTACCGGAATTGCAGCAACCCTCATGTCGTTAGTACCCATCTTTATCATTATTCCATCTGCTATTATGTTTAAAGAAAAAATCAAACCTCAACAAGTCATAGGGGCAATCATAAGCATTTTAGGAACCAGTCTGTTCTTTATATGAAAATTAAATCTACAAATCAAAATTCGACAACAGAGAGAGGTAATTTTTATGTTAGAATTTCAGACTAATGACTACAGATAAATAATATAATTGATTTATTTGCTGAATAATATAAACCTATCTATAAAAAGACACTCCGGTTTAGTTGAGTGTCTTTTACAGATACGAATTGCAAAATATATAAAACGTAATTTTTCTTCTTTCAATCTGACAGCAAAAAACAAATAACAGCTTTAATCCATCATTTAAAGTACCCCCTGTGACATCATGGCTTTAGCTACTTTCATAAAGCCTGCAATATTGGCTCCTTTCACATAATTCACAAAACCATCGGATTCCGTACCGTATCTTACACACGATTCATGAATACTGGCCATAATATTCTGCAATCGCTTATCAACTTCGTCTTTAGGCCAGCTTAACTTCATGGCATTTTGTGACATTTCAAGACCCGAAACCGATACGCCACCTGCATTAGCAGCTTTGCCAGGTGCATACAAAATTTTATTCTTCAGGAAAACATCTACCGCTTCCATCGTCGAAGGCATATTGGCTCCCTCAGAAACCGCAAAACATCCATTTCGAACCAACATTTCTGCATCATCTTTGTCTATCTCGTTCTGTGTGGCGGAAGGTAAAGCAATAGTGCATTTCTCTGACCATGGGCGTTTTCCTTCAACATAACTGCACCCGTATTTATCGGCATATTCTTTGATTCTTCCCCGACGAACATTCTTCAAGTCGAATATGAAGGCCAGCTTTGCAGCATCAATTCCACTCGGATCGTAAATATAGCCGCTGCTATCAGACATTGTGATGACCTTACCTCCCAACTCGATTACTTTTTCGGCGGTATATGTAGCAACATTCCCGGCTCCTGAAATAGCTACTTCCTGACCTTTCAAATCAGTAATCCCCCTCCGTTTCAACATATTCATCAGAAAATGGATATTTCCGTAACCCGTTGCCTCAGGACGAATCAAAGAGCCTCCGAATTCTAGTCCTTTACCGGTAAATGTACCCGTATTCTCGCGTGCAAGCTTCCGGTACATGCCATACATATAGGCTACTTCGCGTCCACCAACCCCTATATCACCGGCAGGAACATCGGTTTCAGAACCTATGTGTCGCCACAATTCTAATATATAAGCCTGGCAAAAACGCATTATTTCACTATCTGACTTTCCTTGCGGACTAAAATCCGAACCTCCTTTTGCACCTCCCATAGGAAGGGTTGTCAGTGAGTTTTTAAAGGTCTGCTCAAAAGCTAAAAACTTAAGTATAGAAAGACTGACCGATTCATGAAAACGGATTCCCCCTTTATAAGGGCCAATGGCATTATTGTGCTGAACACGGTAAGCCATGTTGGTCTTCACATTTCCTCTGTCGTCCACCCAGGTTATACGGAACGAAAAAATACGATCAGGGATACAAATACGCTCTAGAATGTTTTGTTTCTCAAATTCAGGATGTGCATTGTACGTTTCTTCAATAGACAGCAATACTTCTTCAACGGCTTGATGATACTCTGGCTCATTAGGAAACCGTTTTTTCAAATTATCAAGAAATTGTTCTACTTTCATACTGTTAATTGTTTTATGTTTCAATAATAGTTCACGAAACAAATATACAAAATAATATTACATTGCAATTATTTTAGACAAAAAAAATACAATTTTATAAATATAAGACCATTTATGGGGTCTGAATAATCAAAATGATATTTTTATAGCCATAATTTTCTTTAAATTTTATTATTCACATCCGAGAATACCCGTATGAAAATAAAACAATTTAAAGAGAGCCCTAAATTAAATTCAAGATTAGTTTTAAAAAAACATCCTTAATTTGAAAAAATAGAGTAATTTTGCATTATCAACGTATCTATACTGGAAAGTTGCCGGAGTGGTCGAACGGGACGGTCTCGAAAACCGTTGAACGGGTAACTGTTCCGAGAGTTCGAATCTCTCACTTTCCGCAGAAGGGTTAAGTAAAAAAAGACAATCCCTAAAAGTTAATCCCTACAAAATCAATTTTTTGTAGGGATTTTTTCATCTCCCTAAGTTGTATTTAAGTTGCTAATTAATTATCTCTTCCAATAAATCTTTCCAAATTAAAAATCCTTTCTAAGAATCTGCATAGTCATGAATAATTCTACTGAAGTTTTTTGGCTTGATATCAAGAAATGCTTGCCTTCCTTTGCTACAAATAATTGAAAGTTGCTCATCAATTATTTTGAACACAAAAAATACGTTGTAAATTCAAGTCGGATTACAATGGATATGGTTTAAAACAAGGTATGTTTCTGGTCTTTATAAAATCTTTATGCACCGATAAAAATCTTTATGCCAAATTTATAAGAATTGAATGATCTTTGTACCCGGTTCTATATGTTCTATTTTAAACTATAAAAATAGGATAATTTGACTGAAAAGAAGAAATGGGTATTGATCGTTTCTGTTTAGATCTAAAAATCAGTTAATAATTTATACAGTAAATGTTTCAAAAGTTAGTTATAATCAATAAATATCTTTAATTTTGTACGATGAAGAATTCAATTGAAGAGCTCATCTCATGCTTGGAAATGGAAAGAACTCAGTGCTTCAGATTAATCAATAGTATCTCAGTTAATGATGATAAATTACAAGATTTTATACTTGTAGGGAAAATACTAGCCTACAATTTTTGTATAGAAAAGTTGTCATGCCTGATTGACCCGGATTTAAAAAGTATGGAACATAAGAATAAAATATGAAATTACAATACTTCAAACAAAGTTTACTCAAGCAGTTTATTGTAAGCAATTTGTCTGTGATATTTGTAGCTTTGATTTGTTATATCAGTGTCGATTTTATAGGCTACCGAAGTGTTGCGTTATTGCTGCTGACTACGGTTTCTATTCTGGCTATTTTTTTTTCACTATATCCGGTTTTGATGGCTGCTACCATGAGTGCACTGATATGGGATTACTTTTTTATACCTCCGCTTTTTACTTTTTATGTTAGTAAATCCGAAGACATTTTACTACTTATGATGTACTTTGTTATCGCTTTGATTAACGGAGTGTTTACATCGCGGGTCAGACGATTTGAAAAACTTGAACGTCAAAAAGAGGAACGTCATAACACGATTAAATTATATAAGACCTTGTTCGATTCGCTGTCACACGAGCTGCGGACACCTATTGCCACTATCGTGGGGGCAACGGATAATTTGATGCAAAAAGAGTCGAACATTTCAAACGCAGATAAATTGGAACTGGTTGGTCAGATTTCTACTTCTGCATTCCGATTAAATCGGCTGATCGATAATTTATTGAATATGCAACGGCTGGAATCGGGCATGCTAAAAATAAAACCCGACTGGTGTGAAATAAGCGAATTGATAAACAGTCCGCTAAACTGGCTGGAAAAGGAGCTGTCAACGCACAATATGAAAATTGAGATTATGGAAGACTTTCCAATTGTAAAGTTGGATGCCGGTCTCATAGAACAAGCATTGTTCAACGTGTTGCATAATGAAACCTTGTACACACCACAGGATTCAATAATCTCGGTTCAGGTAAATTATAAAAATAGCTGCATAACCATTGTTATATCCGATAACGGGAAAGGTTTTACGGATGAAGATCTGACAATGTTATTCACCAAGTTTTATCGCTCTGGTACGAAAGTTGCCGGGGGAACAGGGCTTGGCTTATCAATAGTAAAAGGCTTTGTGGAAGCTCATGGTGGTACGATAAAAGTAGAGAATAATATTCCTCATGGAGCAAAATTCAGCATTGAGATACCCACTGAAATCCTGAAAATGGATGATTATCGGAGTTTCTCGAATGCAAATTCCTAAGTCAGCGACAAATAAATAGATAAGAAAGATCACTCTATATAAAACGAGTCACACCTATGGATGCAAGACAAACTATTCTGATTATTGACGATGAAATTCAGATACGCAGGTTACTTGAAATAACATTAACGGCAAACGATTATAAAACAATTGAGGCTGATAACGGCAAAGATGGATGCACGTTGGCAGCGTCATTTAATCCGGCACTTATTATCCTAGACCTTGGGTTGCCGGATCAGGACGGACTTGATGTATTGAAAAAATTGCGTGAGTGGTTTGCAAATCCAATTATTATTTTATCCGCAAAAAATTCGGAAGAAGATATAATTAAAGCCCTTGACCGCGGCGCAAATGATTATCTGACAAAACCATTTAGAACCGGTGAATTATTAGCCCGAATCCGGGTGGCCAGCCGTCAGAATTCACGACAGCAGGAGGCTACACTTGTATTTGACAATTTGACCATCGATTTAGACAAACATTTAGCTTACAAAAATAATGAAATAATTAAATTGACTTCAACTGAATTTACTTTATTGGCTTTAATGGCAAAAAATGAAGGACGTGTATTGACACATACCTATATTCTGAAAGAAATATGGGGATACGGTTATACTGAACAAACGCAATATCTCCGTGTATTCATAGCTCAACTTCGCAAAAAGATTGAAGATAATCCCTCTAAACCTAGATTGTTAATTACAGAATCTGGAATTGGTTATCGGTTTAGTGGAATTTAAAGAAAAGACTCCATTACGTTGAGCAATGCAGTCTTTTCTTTTGATTTTGAATAAAAGTCAGAAAAAGAATTTTTAGAAATTTATATCAGGTTTCTTTGAAGGAATGTTTACCGTAAAAACGGCTCCTCCGTGTTCATTGTTTGCAGCTGCAACGGTTCCTTTGTGGGCCTCTACAAATCCTTTTACTATTGATAGGCCCAGTCCTGTTCCGCCGGCCTTAGCATTCTTTCCCCGATAAAACTTATCAAAAACAGATGTTAGTTCAGCTTCAGGGAAACCAACTCCCTGATCAATGACCTGAATGCATAAAGATAAATCATTCATAGACACCTTCAATTGAATAAGACTTCCGGTAGGAGCATTTTGAGTTGCGTTCAAAATAAGGTTATGCAGAACTTGTTCCATTAATCCAAAATCGACGAATATTAAAGGCATATCGTTTGGAATGAATACGCTGAATTTGAACGGTTCTAACTCTTGTTTCAGCGACTTAGAAACAGAATTCACCAAATCCTGAATATCACACCAATCGGGGTGGGGAGTAATCCTGCCGGATTCAAGACGGGACATATTCAATAGATTTTCAACCAACCTGTTCAACCGGATAGATGCAGTATTTATTTCTGCATATAATTCTTTCTGAATTGGTTCCGAAAGTGGTTGCTCCAGCAAAGTTTCCGAGGAACCCATAATGGCGGCTATCGGGATACGAAGTTCGTGTGAAATAGAATTAAACAGCGTCTTATAAAGTTTTTCCGACTCACTTATCATATAGGTTTTTTTTGTCGCATTTCGTAATAATTCGCGTTCGTATTTGCCGATAATCTGAGCAAGCGAGGATTCCCAAAACTGTTCTTCCCCATGTGTAAAGACAGTGGTCTGCTTCACCACAATCACACCCAAGGTATCATTACTACCTATTAACGGATAAAATGTGTATTCATTGGAGGGTAATGTATTGGTGAATTTACCAGCTTTCACAGAATTTTTTTCCACCCAGTTAATTATACTCATCTCGCTTTCCGTTAACTGGATATTATAATTCTCAATTGGTTTAACTTCCAGTTGATTCAATTCATTTTTAACCACAATGCAGCATTCCAGTTTGAAATATCGTTTAATGTAATCGGCAGCAACTTTTATAACATCATCAAAGCCTGAAATGGAATTCAGGTCTTTTGTAAGTTGGTACAATGCATTGGTACGCTCTTCACGTATTCTTATTTTTTTTTCCTGACGACGAACTCTGGATGTTAATGTTCCATTCAACAATGCGATAATAAAGAACATAACCAGCAGTAATATATCCAACGGCTTTCGGATAACGAAGGTGAATTGAGGAGGAATAAAAAAGTAATCCCAGATTAATGCACTTAATGTTGCTGCGAATAAAACCGGACCTGTACCATAAAAAAGAGCCAGAAATGAAACCAGGAACAAAAGAACAAAGGAAATAGCCTGATATCCTATAATGTCTTTTGCAAAATAACTCAGTATAGAGGTTAAAACAACAATAAGTGAGACAGTCAGATATTGACTGCTATTTGATGTAAACTGAGGAATTGCTGCTTTTGCATTAAATTTATCTTCAACAGCAGTGTCCGAACCAAGAATATAAACATCGATATTTCCACTATATTTTATCAACCTGTTTACAAAATTGCCAAGTTTTAGTAAGGACTTTACACTACGTACCCGGGATTTTCCAACAATAATATGTGTAATATTTTCTTTATGAGCATAGTTTACAATTGCTTTTACCAAATCATCATTGGTAACAATCCTGACCTTAAATCCTAATTCCTTGGCAAGTGCAATATTTAAATCAAGTTGCTCGTGGTCTTTGGCGGTTAATCGTTGAGCGGTTTCCACATATAGGGTTTCCACATTAGCTCCCATGCTGTATGCGAGGTTCTTTGCCCACTTTAGTAAACCTGCCGAAGAGGGACTTACTCCGATAGCCACAAGAAAATGCAATCCCGATTTCCATGGACCACGGATACGTTTGTCCTGCATGTAATCATGCAACTGGTTATCAACTCTATCGGCAACAATACGCAATGACATTTCGCGCAAAGCGGTAATATTCCCTTTGCGGAAGAAATTATTCACCGCTTCTTTTGAACGTTCCGTTGTATATACTTTTCCCTCCGAAAGCCTTTGAAGGAGTTCGTCGGGTGTTAAGTCGACTAATTCTACGTCGTCTGAATTTTCGAAAATAAAATCAGGTAAGGTCTCGCGGATAATTACACCTGTGATTTGCGCTACCGTGTCTGTGCGGCTTTCCAGATGCTGAACATTTAGCGTAGTGAAAACATTGATCCCGTTTTCAAGGAGTTCCTGTACATCCTGATAGCGCTTGTTATGCCGGCTTCCGGGCGCATTAGTGTGAGCCAGTTCATCTACCAACACAATCTGGGGATTACGTGCTATAATAGCGTCTAAATCCATTTCTTCTACGGAGGTGGATTTATATTCTATAGCTTTACGTGGAATTATTTCAAAGCCGCTAACTAAAGCTTCTGTTTCTTTCCGTTTATGTGTTTCCACATATCCGATGACAATATCATTTCCTTTCTTTTTCTCAATGTGTGCAGCCTGAAGCATGGTGTAGGTTTTGCCTACACCTGCACACATACCGAAGAAAATCTTCAGCTTACCTCGCTTACTTTTTTCTTCTTCCCTGGCCAATGCTGCCAGAAGTTCATCAGGATTTGGTCTGTCAGCTTCAAAGTCGTTCATATTTTCTCCAGATAGATAAATTACAAAACAATAATCATACAAATTATCGTTTTACATTATTGAAAATAAACTTATTATAATTTACATAATCAACAATTACTAATTGTTGATTATGTAAACACATTTCTACATTAATAAAAAGCAGTAATAGTTTCTTTAGTTCGTATTTTCCATGATTCATCGATTGTTGATACAAAAATTTCACCATCTCCGGTTTCTCCTGTATTGGCTGCGTTTAAAATGCAATCAACAGTATCTTTTAAGTTCTCATCGGGAACCACAACGTTAACTAAATACTGGGTAATGTTATATTGAATTTGATTACCACGATAAACACCCTGCGTCTTTAACTTTCCGGCTCCGAAACAATCCGTATATGTAAAAGAACTAATATTGATAGATTGGAGAGCTTCTTTTACATTTTCTATTTTTGTATTTCTGATTATAGCCTCAATTCTTTTCATAATTCTTAATTATTTTAGTTTGTCTAATGCAATATTAAGTAATAATACATTCACCCGGCTTTCACCCAGACACATCAATTGAGGTGCTTCACTCATTTTATCAACAAGTGCTTTCAACTTTTGTTTTTGTAGATTGCTAAAATTCCGTGCTTTTACAATCCGATTGATTTGCAACTGAGCTGCTTCGGGTGAAATATGAGGGTCAAGACCGCTTGCTGATGCGAAAAGCATATCAGACGGAACCTCCACACCTTTATCAAGATGGTTGAATTTGATAAATTTATTTTTTCTTTCTATAACCTGCGCTTTTAGTTTTGCGCTGGTCAAACCATAATTACTGCCGCCCGAAGGCAATGGATTATTACCAATGGCCGAAGGACGTGAAGTAAAATAAATAATACTGTCGGATTGTTGTCCGATTAATTCACTTCCTATTATTTTATTGTCTTTTAAAATCAAGCTGCCATTGGCTTGATGTGGAAAAACAACTTGTGCAATTCCTGTAACCAGAAGCGGATATATTACTCCGGTCAATAAAGTAAAAACCAGAAATATTTTTAATGCGATACCAACTGTTTTCATTTTTCAATTATTTTTGAATGTTCATAATACGTTATCATTTCGTTCATAGAGTTAATCAGAAAATCAATTTCAATAATTCTTCCGGAAGAAATCAGCATAAGATCATTAATGTTATCTCTATTATACTGTTCCATTCTTTCATACTCTTTTTTTATTCTGGTTAACAACTTTTCTTTCAAATTCCTAACGAGGAGTTCCATGAATGCTGAATTTAAATCCATGAATGCTGAATTTATATCCATAAGTGCTGAATTTATAAATTAATCAATAAATCTATAATTTTGATTCCGATAAATGGTGCTATAATGCCACCTAATCCATAAATCAGCAAATTTTTTGTCAGTGCTCTGTTAGCTGAAATTGGTTTATAAGCCACCCCTTTTAACGCAAGCGGAATCAGCGCAATAATGATAAGTGCATTGAAAATAATGGCACTTAGAATGGCACTTTCAGGCGAACCAAGCCTCATGATATTAAGTGCTGCCAAAGGTCCCTGTCCGTTGCTTCCTGCATACAGTGCAACAGAAATAGCCGGGATGATAGCAAAGTATTTAGCCACGTCGTTGGCAATACTAAAGGTGGTGAGTGCACCACGGGTCATAAGCAACTGTTTGCCGACTTCCACTACTTCAATCAATTTCGTTGGATTACTATCCAAATCTACCATGTTGCCGGCTTCACGTGCAGCTTGTGTTCCAGAATTCATAGCGATACCTACATCAGCTTGCGCTAAGGCAGGCGCATCGTTTGTTCCATCTCCAATCATTCCCACCAAATGCCCTTTTTCCTGTTCTTCACGTATTCTGCGCAATTTATCTTCGGGTGTGGCTTCTGCCATAAAATCATCTACACCTGCTTCGGCAGCAATGGCTGCGGCGGTCAGCGAATTATCTCCGGTAATCATCACCGTGCGGATTCCCATTTGCCTAAGTTCGGCAAACCGATGTTTAATGCCACCTTTTACAATATCTTTCAAGTGGATTACACCAAGTACTTTATTGTCTTCGGCAACTACCAGTGGGGTGGCGCCCTGACGTGCCAGATCCGATACCGTATCAATGACTTTTTGAGAGAAAATCCCGTTGTTTTCTTGAATAAAAGTACGAATAGCCTCCGAAGAACCTTTACGAATCTGGTGAACTTTTCCTTCCGGTGTTTTCAAATCAACTCCACTCATTCTCGATTGTGCCGTGAAAGGAATAAATGTTGCATGTAACTGAGTAATGTCTCGTCCGCGGATATTAAATTTCTCTTTTGCCAATATAACAATCGAACGACCTTCGGGGGTTTCGTCAGAAAGTGAAGAGAGCTGAGCAGCATCTGCTAATTCTTCAACCGTTACACCTTCAGCCGGAATAAAGTCTGTTGCCATACGGTTACCCAATGTGATTGTTCCTGTTTTGTCGAGCAAAAGTACGTCCACATCCCCTGCAGCTTCAATAGCACGTCCGCTGGTAGCAATTACATTTCGTTGTATAAGTCGATCCATTCCACTGATTCCGATAGCACTCAACAGTCCGCCGATAGTAGTTGGGATAAGACATACCAACAGGGCAATCAATACAGGAATCGTTAAATTGTGCGACAGCGATATTCCCGAAGCGGTTAAACTGTATCCAAAAAAGGCAGGAAGTGTAACAACAGCCAAAAGGAATATAATGGTCAAACCCGATAATAAAATAGTTAAGGCAATTTCGTTTGGAGTTTTCTGACGTTTGGCACCTTCCACCAGTGCAATCATACGATCCATAAAGGTATCACCTGCATCGGCTGATATCCGAATGAGAATACGGTCGCTCAATACTTTTGTACCACCGGTTACTGCCGAACGGTCGCCGCCACTTTCGCGGATTACCGGTGCCGATTCGCCCGTTATGGCTGACTCATCGACACTGGCAATTCCTTCAATCACTTCACCATCCGATGGGATTATATCATTCACTTCACAAACCACAATGTCGCCTTTGCGTAAATCGGGAGCCAACACTTCTGTTTCTTTGTCCCCAACCATTTTACGGGCAACGGTTTGCTTGCGGTTTTTACGCAAGCTTTCGGCCTGTGCTTTTCCACGCCCTTCGGCTATTGCTTCGGAGAAATTGGCAAAAAGCACTGTAAACCAAAGCCAGATTGCTATTTGCAAATTGAAAGACGAATACCCTCCATGAAAAATTCCTATAAAGACAATGATAGTAGTCAGAACTGCTCCGATACCAACTATAAATATAACCGGATTTTTTATCAGTGATACAGGACTTAATTTCATTATGCTGTCTTTCGCAGCTCGTGCAAGTAGCTTTTTATTAAAGATACTTTTATTTGATTTTGTTGTCATAATTCTAAATGATTAAAATGTAATTCCGTTATTCATTAATAAATGTTCCACAATCGGTCCGAATGATAAGGCAGGGAAATAGGTCAATCCGCCGATAATGAGGATAACGCCGATTAATAATACGATAAACAGCCAATTGTTCGTTTGGAATGTCCCTGCTGATACAGGCGTAATTTTCTTTTTTGCCATACTCCCGGCAATGGCCATAATGGGTATAATCACTCCAAATCGCCCAATCAACATTGCAAATCCAATCAATAAATTGTAGAAAACCGTATTGGCACTTAATCCGGCAAAGGCACTACCGTTGTTTCCTGTCCCGGAAGCGAAAGCGTATAGAATTTCGGAGAATCCATGCGGTCCGGCATTGTTCAAACCGGCTAGTCCAAGAGTGCTCACCGCCGCCCATGCTGTAAATAACAGGATTACAAAAGAGGTAATCACATTAGCTATAATAGCCATTGTTACTTCAAATCCTTCCACTTTCTTTCCCAGGTATTCAGGGGTACGACCCACCATCAATCCTGCAATAAATACCGTGAGGATAATATATACAACCATACCGTAAATACCGGAACCTACACCACCAAAGATAACTTCACCAAGCAGCAGGTTGATCATGGTAACCATTCCGGCCAACGGCGACAGACTATCATGCATGCAATTTACTGCTCCGTTCGAAACGTCTGTAGTGGTGGTTGACCAAATGACACTGTTGGTTATGCCGAACCGGGTCTCTTTCCCTTCCATCAGTGCTGAATGTCCGAAAATAGGATTGGCAGCATATTCGCTATATAATGAAATGGCTAAACCGGCAGCTAATAATATAAACATAACGGTGAAAATGGTCCAACCCTGCCGTTTGGAACCTACCATTTTACCATAGGTAAAGGTTAATCCTGCGGGGATTAATATCAATGCCAACATTTCAAGCAGGTTGCTTAATGGGGTTGGGTTTTCGAATGGATGGGCACTGTTGGCATTGAAAAAACCACCACCATTTGTACCCAATTGTTTGATAGATATTTGTGAAGCCGCCGGACCCATCGGAAGTACTTGTTGGGTTCCCTGAAGGGTATGAGCTGTTTGATAAGAATCGAAGTTCTGTACTACTCCTTGTCCAACCAAGAATATAGCAAACAATATTGAGAGTGGTAAAAGTATGTACAAGGTAGAACGGGTTAAATCCACCCAGAAATTACCGAGCTTGTCAGTCGTTTTACGCGAGAGTCCTTTAGCAAGGGCTAATAACACGGCTATTCCGGTGGCGGCACTCACAAAGTTCTGAACCGTAAGACCCAGCATTTGTACAAAATAACTCAGCGTGGTTTCACCAGCATAACCTTGCCAGTTGGTGTTGGTTATAAAACTCGCAGATGTATTAAACGCCGAATGCCACGTGACATTAGCTAAATGAGCCGGATTTAGTGGTAGGAATGCCTGTGTCAACTGAATCAGAAACACAAACAGAAACCCGATTAAGTTGAACGTCAGCAATCCGAAAGTATAGCTTTTCCAGTTTGTTTCTTCTGTAGCGTCAACACCGACAATCTTATATGTCAATCGTTCGAGCCAACCAAATGGTGTCGACATCAGGTGCTTTTCGCCTGTAAACACCTTGTACATGAAATTTCCCAGAATAGGAGTTAAGCCTATCAGTAATCCGAGAAAAATAATTATTTGTAGAAAATCAAAAGTTGTGAACATAGATTTATAATATTAAGAGAATAATTCGCTGTTAGAATTTCTCTGGTTTAATAAGCGAGTAAATTAAATAACCCAGTATAGCCACGGCTATAATTGCTCCAATGATGTACCCTGTCGGGGTACTCATTTCAGTTGTCGCTACCATTAAAAGTTTTGGTCCCATTTTCAGTTAGTTTTTAAATTCAATAGTGAATAAAGATAATTAGAAATGATATCTAATTATGTTGTTTTTATCTTGGAATGTTGATATGTCAAAGTGTAATACCTGCTACAAAGAATGTGGTTTTTTCATAAGGATTTGCTCCGACAATGCCATAAACAGGCAGGCTGAATTTGTCGGTAATAGCTATTGATTTGCTTATTTTTATTCCGAGATTAGTAATTCCAAAACCTGTAGTACGATAAGTTGCACTTTCACCGAGTGAGCCCCCTAAGAAGATTTTAGCAACCGGTGCGATTTGGTAACCTAATTCAACATAAGTTGAGAGTGCATTGTCGCCATTGGCTTTTTTATCAGCTCCTGCAAACATGGTGTTTACCGATGCACTAAATGCAGAACCTGTGTAAGCTACTGTACCCTCAAATACGTGACCTGTACCATTATTATATTTGAAATAATTTGGTTGAGAAGCGAAGTTGTAGTAATAGTCGGTAAGTGTTAGAGCAAATTTGCTTGAAATGGCATAAGTAGCATACAAGTCAACTTCTTTCACATTTCCTGAGAAACTACCTGAAGCCCATGAACCAAGAGTTAAAGCACCGGTTGTGAATGAAGCATAAGGTTGAATATTTGGGGTTCCGCTTGTCTTACCCGTAGGATCTTCTTGTGGAATACCACGCCATACATATGAACTTACGATGTCGGCACCGGTTGCGAACTGTGCTTTTGCACTTGAAGCTGTTAAAACCATAATTGCTGAAATTGCTACGAATCTAATAATTCTCATAATTGTAAATATTTTAAAAATGTTGTATATAATAAATAACCGTTTTTATTGCGTTTAAATATCTTGTTAAATGAACGGGTGTGTTAAATAGCCCAGTATAGCTTAGTAGATGATGGCTCCGATAATGTAACCCGTCGGGGTGCTCATATCAGTTATTACATCTATTAAAAGTCATGTCTCTATTTTGATTCAGTTTTGATTTTTTAATAGATACGTGATGGATAATTTCATTATTATCATCGCTAATATCATTGTTTTTGTTAGTTATAAAATCGTTATTTTCATCATTTAGTATTTTGTCATAATACTCATCGGATCCAATTACGCGAGAAAGTGTATACACAGCTGCAATAAGGGAAATTACACCTACAGTCAGTCCTACTATCAATTCAATTGTTGAGTTCATGTTCTTTGTTCGTTTATACTTAAATATGTTGCTAATTTTATCTCTTTATTTATCCGATGCAAAAATACGCTGGAAGTTATAAGGGGAAAATTAAAAAAACAGGGCTGGATATAAAGATTTTATAAAGTATAATATCTTTATATTTTAAATCTTGATATATAGATATTTACAAGTTATTTGTGTGTTTGGGTATTGCCCGGGCACTGTTAATTAGGGGATTGATGCCTGTGATATCTCGTTAATATATTGCTTTGATATAAGTTAAATGACTTAAATAATAAATCCTTTCGTTTTATAGAAGCGGGATATTATTATAAAATTGATAGCACCAGTAAATTTGTAAGAGAATTGATCTTTTTGAAATTCATTTAATACAACTGACCCATATAATATCTGGTTATATCTGAAATATAGAATGCTTTTTGAATACGAAATAATTGCCTAGCATAACAACGACAAATAGACAAAGTAAGGAATTGAAAATTTTGGGATTAATCGTAATAACTTGATTTATAACAATAATAGAGTATCGATTAGTAGTAATATAAGCATATAGGTTCTTGTCTCTCACTTTCCGCAAAAGAGTTAAGTAAAAAAAACGATACTCAAAAACTAACCCCTACAAAATCAACGTTTTGTAGGGGTTTTTTAATGGCACAAAAATGCAGAAAAAGCCGTATATCTGGATCAATCCTAAAAGATTACACCAAAGAAAAAATAAACAGAGCAAGCAATATCTTTTCTCTTGAAAAGATATTGCTTGCTCTGTTTATTCATTCTACTTTTTATCAGTTTCGGTATTTTAATTTCAACAATAATCAGTTATCCCCTAACTCGAAAGCTGGGAATAACTGATTTTATTAATTATTTTGTAATCACATTCACTTCGGCATACCCTACAACATCATCGCCAAAAGTATTCTTCAATGCACGCAACTTAATGTAACGAGCCATTGCCGGTGCAAAAGTCTTGATTTGCATCAAAGGGTTATTCTTTATATTCGAAAACTCGCCTTGATCGACTAATTTCCAACTCGAATTATCATCAGACACATAGAATTCGTAAGTAGTAATAATGCCGGAACTCCATTTGTTCTGATCCGGTAAGTATTTGAAACCGGAGACATTGTATTCATTTCCTAAATCAATAACTAGATCTATTGGCATTTTTTTGCCATCCCTCTGATGCCAAACGCTAGCTGGATCACCATCTAGGATTGCAGCCACCCTTTCATCGCTGATACCAACTATTTTCCAATCTTTACGGCAGATGTCAAAATTTTCGAGGCTCACCGGACTGCTTTTACCCGAAGTCGGGTCGTAAGAGATGGCCTTTACGGTCACTTTTCCTTGTGTCGAAACTGGGTTAGTATATTTTGCCGAATTATTGGTTGGCTCGCTTCCATCTAAAGTGTAGTAGAAAATAGGTCCTACTTCATCTGTTGATATGCTGATTTCTCCCGATTTATTTCTGGCAATGGAGGGCGCATGCAGGAATACCGGAGCATCATAAATCCCAATATTGGATATAACAGGACTGCATTTTGAATCAGTAATGCTGAAACGCACCTGAGTTGCCTTCACTGAAGGGAAACGTAGTATTTGTTTGTAGCCGATAGTGGTCGCTTTCGCTATTTCTTTCCAGTTTCCATCCACGAGTGCTTCTACTGTAAAAGCTTTCACCCGTTGTCCCAATCGGATATATTCCTGCACCAAAAAGCGATTGAACAAAGTTGGTTTGCCAAGATCAATTGTCAACGAAGCACCTTTAATATTATCATCCGTGGTCCAATAAGTATTTTTCTTACCATCGACCGCCATCGCAGCTCCATACTTTTTTGAGTTACAACGAACATTCGAAGCTATTGCTTTTTTGTTTTCTGCAAGGTTTACAGCAAATGATTCTTTTACGGCTTTGCCAAATTCAATCGCAGTTTTTTCATCAGTTGGGTGTATAAGTCCGTTAGGCATAATTGGGAAATTGAGCAACATGGATCCGTTACGTCCGATAGAGTTATAGTAAAGATCCATCAGTTGAGGAACAGTTTTAACTTTACTGTCTTCGTTCGGATGATAGAACCACTCAGGACGAATGGAAGTATTCACTTCGGCAGGCACCCAGGCATTACCTGTTTCGAGACCAAAATGCAACATATTCCAGCTCACATCACCTATAGAGTCTAACAGACTCCAGTTAGTTTCGCCGACATTACCTTCTTCGGTACCTACCCAGCGCAGGTCACCACGGTCACCACCATCGTTCCAAATTACACACTTGGGTTGTAGCTTGTGGATCAGCTTGTAGGTATTCTTCCAATCATAATAGGTTGTACGGTCTATGATGCGGTTTTCATTGGCTCCACCGTAATAACCATTACCGCCATTAGCTCCGTCGAACCAGACTTCGAAAATTGGTCCGTAGTTGGTGAGAAGTTCAGTAAGTTGGTTGCGAAAATAAGTTATATATTCAGGTTTTCCATATTCAGCACTGTTTCTGTCCCAAGGCGACAAATAGATTCCCAATTTTAATCCATATTCTTTGCAAGCATCAGCCATTTCACGAACCATATCGCCTTTGCCGTTTTTCCAGGGAGCGTTTTTCACCGAATATTCGGTATATTTAGAAGGCCAAAGGCAAAAGCCGCAATGATGCTTTGCAGTAATGATAATCCCTTTCATACCTGTTTCTTTGCAAATACGCGCCCACTGACGGCAATCCGATTTCTCTGGATTAAAAAGTTTGACATCCTCATTCCCAAATCCCCACGACTGGTCTGTGTAGGTGTTTAATGAAAAATGGACAAAAGCATAAGATTCCATTTCCTGCCATCTCATCTGATTTTCAGTTGGAACCGGACCACATGGGGCAGGAGCTTTTATCTGGGCAATATTAAAGCCAATTGAACACACGGAAAGAATTATTCCGAAAAATAGTTTTTTAATCATATAGTTTTTTATTGTATGGGTTATTCATCTTAAATTTAATTCCACTATATTAAAGATCGTTATCTCTTATCATTTAATACAACCTCAATTTTTTCTTTTTTCTGGTTGCGAAAAATTATTACTTCAGTATTTGATCCAACAACCGACATGTGAGCTTCAAGCAAGTCGCGTAATTTATCCGTTCTTTTTGAATTAAACGACAGAATTACATCATTGACATGTAAAAAATCAGATGCTACTGATTTGGCGGCTACTTCCACGACTAATACACCTCTGGTATCATCCATTCCTGTTGCTGAACGCTCGTCCAAAGTGGTAAGGTTCTTAACTTTTGCTCCCATAAAGTCAATAATTTCAGCAGAAGCAACTTTTTCAATGTCTTCTATAGAAGGTAAAGTCACTTTTTTAGCTAAAGCTTTCAATTTGGGCGAAACAACTCCAAAACTATCCATTGCAAAGTTTTTGAAATCTACAGAAAAGGCTTTAGAATCCTCCTTAAGGCGGAAATCACCCAGCTTCGGATTTACAAAATCAAGTCTGACACAGACAGAATTTTTATCCGTTCCCCTGCCTTGCGCCGCTTTAAATGAAGCAGAATCCGGGAAAATATTAAAATCGGTTTCCTTGCCCCAAACTTTAATGTCGATGGGCAAATATCCTTTTGAAACGATATTGTGCCGGAACACATCGTTACTGTTTTTAAACCATACATGCGGATGGAAAGTATTGTTTACCATAATGTTGTTTTCAACAATACGGTTAACACCCTCCCGAAGCTTTATACCGCCATTCAAGCACAAGTTGTTGCGGATAATATAATTACTCGAACCATCGTCTAAATCAATGTCCCAACCATGATCACATCGCATCCGATTATTTTGGAGAATAATGGGCTTCACAACATCGACCAGCGCAAGGTCGTAATTGTTCTCCACTATTGAGTCCATAACTTTTTTATCCGGATGCCAGTAGCGGTCACGCCCCCACGAGTTGAACGAGCCATGATCACCGCTTTCCTTGACAGTATTGAACACATCATTGTATTCAATCACATGGCCACCCCAGGTACCTTCACTCACATTTATACCGGCACGCGGCACATCGTAAATGGTATTGTGACTTACCGTAATACTCTGGCACATGGACAATTCTACTCCTGCCGATTGTTTTTCTGCTAATCCTAAATCAAACATCAGGTTATTATAAACTTTACATTCAGCCGGGTAGTTATTTGTTTTTGGTCCGGGAGTACGGTCAATTTGATCCAATGGGACAAATTGCCAATATTCAAAACTTGGAGAACGTACTGCATTCGGGTCGCCAACGAAACAAAAAGCGCTGGCTCCAATTTTTGAAATCAAACAGCCCGAAACTTCACAATCTCTGTTATAATTATTGAAAAAGACGGCATTGCCTCCCAAATTGGTGAGTGTGCAATTTTTAAGCGAACAATTTACCGCGCCATCGTAAAGCACCGCACCCCCTCGGTAAATGGTCCAATCGCTACGCAGTAACGGTTCTTTATTTTCCATGAACGTACGAAGAGTTTCACTAAGTGTAAGTCCCTCAATGGAAATATATTTCACCGGGCTTGTTTCCGAACCTCTGAACTCGAACAAATGAGCAATTTGCGGAGTTTCAAACTTTGCCGTCATTATATCCATGCCTTTGGGTGGATAATAGTACAGAATTTTGGCTCTTTTATCGTAAAACCACTCGTTTACGGTATCCAGTTCTTCGAAGATATTTTCTACAAAGCGATATTTTTGGTGCATACCCATTTTGCGATTATTCTGCCAACCTCCTTCCAAAGCAACTTCACCCTTTTCATCTTTTCCTTTTATAACATAATGAATATCCCCCCATTCGGATGGGTGAAGGGCATGAATATATCCGCCTTCTGGCGATTTCCATCGTGCTACACGTTCTTTAGCAAGAACATCGTCTGCGGTTCCTCCAAAATAATGAGCAGTTGACTCGTAATTAGGATACCGTGCCATTCGTTGTAATTGCCCGTTCACAAATAACTCATCGAAGATGACATCTTGCGTTACATTTGCCTGCCATATGCCGTTTTTGTATTCTCTCCAATTAAGATTTAAAGCAATACCGCCACTAATGGTAACTTTTTGGTCTTTGAAATTCTTTATTATTAATGTTTCGTCCTTTTTTCTGGAATCGTCAGGTGTAAAAACAATTGGTTGACTCAAATAAAAAGATTCACCCATTAAATAGATTACAATCTCTCCTGATCTTTTACGGGCTTCAGTCAACGCTTGACTTATCGAAGCAAAAGGCCTGGATTGCGTGCCTTTATTTGTATCGTTTCCTTTTTGAGAAACATAGAAGCTGGTTTGAGCAAACAGACCTATCGGCCATAAAATGACCAATGCAATGAATATCTTTTTAATCGCTTTCATTTAAACTCACACATTTGATATTTATCTTTTTTTTCAGTCAAGAAACATCTTGATACAAGCCATTTACAACAAGCTTCTGGCCATGTTGACTCTGTATTTGCCGACTTACCCATACCGTAACCGTGTCCTCCTGTCTGGTAAAGATGAAGTTCGCAGGGAATATGAAATTTATGCATACCCAACGCATAATTTATACTATTTTGCACAGGTACTGCATCATCGTCCAAAGAATGAACCATAAAAGCCGGTGGAGTTTCGCTGTTTACTTGCAAATCGTTAGAGAAATGTTTCACTAATTCGGATGATGGGGATGCACCAAGTAGATTCACCCGCGATCCCCAGTGGGTAATGCTCGAATCCATAGAGATGACAGGATAAATAAGCAACGAAAAATCGGGTCTGGCACTAGTCAAATCGTCAGATTTATATACTTTTTCATTGAAGTGGGTGGAAAGTGTGGATGCCAGATGTCCCCCTGCGGAAAATCCCATGATTCCAATTTTATGGGGGTCGATTTTCCATTCTTTTGCATGATCGCGAACAAGTCGAATTGCTTTTTGTCCATCCTGCATTGGACCAATAGATTTATTTTCCATAATGGAATTGTCAGGCAACCGGTATTTTAACACAAAGGCGGTGATACCCAGGCTATTCAGCCATTTGGCTACTTGCGCTCCTTCATGCTCTACTGCAATTCCCCAGTAAGCACCACCCGGACAAATGATTACGGCAGTACCGATTGACTTTTCTGCCGGAGCAGGATACATGTCGAGACTGGGATCGGTTACGAACCGCATCTTTATCCAGTTATCTGCTGAATCAACGGTCTGTTTGAATTTGTCGTTGCGAATAGCCCCGGGAATCTTTCCGTTCCAAAGATTAATTACCTTGCTTTGACCGGAAATATTCCCGGTTACAATTATCAGGCAAATTAATGCCAACGCTATTTGTTTTAAACTTGAATTCTTCATTTTTCTTTATTGCATTGAATCAATATACCTTATTTTACCATTTCTTTCTTTTATACTATTCTCTGGCCTGATACCATCAATCTATCTCTTAGTAATTACAACCACTTCGGCGTATCCGGCAACATTATCGCCAAAAGTATTCTTAATAGAATACTTTTATTTCAATTCATAAGTAATCACTTTATAAATCGCAGGAGTTTGAACTTCGGTATTCTTAGCCGATTCCAACACCGGTTGGTTTGGGTCTGGCTGAGGAGGAACAATTTGTCCTTCTAAAGTATAAGAAATCATCACTTTACGTCCTGTTACAAGCACACAGTCATGTTGCCAGGTTTCGTCACCATTAAGCATACGTGTAGTTACCCACTTTTCTCCTTCAAACTTTCCTTCAAACACATGGCCTAGGCGAATATTCTTTGTTGGATCTTTCTTTCCAAATTTTAGCCGTGCTGTAATACCTGCTACGATATATTCATCCGGAGCAGTTTGAATAACTAAGCCATATCCTGTACTGTCCCATTTATTATATTCTACATACACTCTATCCTCACTAAACTTAAGCGTATCGACAGTACTGTTTTTGGTGCGCATAAAACCTCGCATTTTACCTGTACCTTGATATTTTATTATGTATGGCATCAGTTCATTTATTACAGAGATTGCCTGCCGATAAGCTAAATTGATATAAGCATCTTCAATTCCAAAAGGAGAAAAGCAAATGGCATCATGTTCTGCATAAGCATAAAAAAAACGGGCTTGATCAGTGATGCTTTCGGGAATAAAAAGCGGATTGTCAGAACGATGATACATCGACAATATTTCTTTATAGTTAGGGGCATAAATATCAGGTGCACAGAAATCGATATCGGGCGCAATGGCTTTGTAAATATCCAACACTCGGGATACAGGTCCTCCGTTTGGATATGTCCCCGGTAAATCTGTAGAATTTTGAACCAGCCAAGCATTTACATACATTGGAAGGTTTAGTTCTTTTTTCCCCAAGCGAGCTATTTCATTTATATACGATGCATATTGCCATGTCATGAAAAAATTTTGCGCACTTTTCATTTCATCAGCAAATATTTCAGACCATGTACCTTTAGTTTTGCTTCCATTTTTTTGCCAAACACCTTTCATTTCGGGACTCAAATTATTCGCGTTCTTTTGCAAATACAGAATTAAAGTTTCCGGAACCTGAGAATTAAATAAGTCAAGCGCTTGTTTATTGTAATCCATGTCCTGAAATGCTCCAACTTCGTTTTCGGGCTGCATCATCACAACAGTGTGTTCTTTGTCTGTCTCCTTTATTCGTTTCATCAATTGTACAAATGCCTTAGCATCCGCCAGCTGTGCTTCCTTGCAAAAAGGCGAAATTACTTCGCTTGCGCTCCCATTGTTTTGCTTCATCTTAAAAAACCGTTTTGAATCTTTTTTAACCCAAAGTGGCGGATAAGTTGAAAGTCCATTTTTCCAGCTTGCAAACCATAAGATACAAATTTTCAGATTGTTTTCGCGAGCTTGAGACATGATCCCATCAATAAGCGAATAATCAAACTTACCCTCCTGAGGTTCGAATTGCTCCCATGAAATAGATGCTATAACTGTATTAAGTCCCATTTCTTTTAATTTGGGAAAAATGGGTGCCAGATAAGTCAAATTGGAAGAGGAAGAATTATGTAACTCTCCGGCAACCATAACAAATGGCTTACCATCAACATACAATCTCGTTATATTACCTTCTTTTCTTAATTGAGGTAATTCCTGAGCATTTAAATAATTAAATTGTATAGCTGCAGAAAATAAAAGAGTAAGTAGAAGTAATTTCTTCATGAATAATTTAACAATACGATAAGTCTATAGAGATGCCTGTTGAATATTTAATTTGTTTAGTGTGAATGAAAAGTAACGATACACCATGCGGACTTTTATGGTCTAAAATTGTACAAATTATTTACAACTACTAAAAACGAATAGACCGGTACAATTTTTAATTCATAGAAATCCCTACCAGAGCGCATGTTGCGTGTTTGCAAAATTCTCATATATCATTTTTTTGCGTCGATTTAATAATTATACTTTTTTCTTCCAATCCTTTTGATGTTACCGATAATTTAATATTGCCCGCCTGATGATTGCTTTTTATTACTACCAAAGCACGCCCTTTCCATGCTTTACGCGTATTGCTCACATAAGGATCAGTATCTTTCATATTGGCATTATCGACTCCTGCAATAATACCGGATCCATCAATGTTGAAATGCAAACCGTTGGTAGCATTCGGTTGGAGTACTCCATCCTTGTCCGTTATTTCAACAGTAACATAACATAAATCCTGTCCGTTGGCCTGTATTTCTCTTCGGTCGGCAGTTAGTTTTATTTTTGCAGCATCGCCGGCTGTTTGCAGAATGGTCGATTCCATTTCCTTATCATTTTCAATCCCAACAGCTTTTAAAACTCCTGTAGAATAAGGCACTGAAAAAGTAGCTTTAAACTGCTGATCGCGGGTCGTTGCTTGTTCACCAACCTGTTTGTTGTTCAGGTATAACCTTACTTTTGGATATTTTGAATATACTTCAACCTGAACTGTTTTTCCTTCAAAATCCGGCCAGGTCCAGCTTTCCCACGTTGGCCACACCGACCACAATGTTTCCTTAATTTCTAACGGTTCAGGGGCTGGTTCACGAACTGCAATATAGAGTTTCTCATCATTATTATACAGCATGCTTCTATAATGCGATATGGGTTTTCTCCAACCAATCAAATCTATATCACCACAGTAAGCACCGTGGTAAGGGAAAAAATCATGTTCCCAGTGTTCACCTGGTACATCTCCCGAATAGTACCAACGACCTATTCCTGACTCACCCAAATAATCCATGGCTGTCCAAACAAAATCGCCGATAACGTAATTGCTTTCTTGAACCAATTTCCAATTAACAAAAGCATCTTTAGGGTAAGATTCAGTTTGTACTATGATACGCGAAGGTAGTCTTTTATGATCATCCGGAGCACTATTTAAGTGATAATTATAGCCGGTAACATCGTGTATCGCCATAAGCGTATCGAATCTTGACCAATCCTTACCATTATCCACAATAGCTGATGTTATCGGGCGGAATACATCTGTTTTCTTTATAACATCTACAAGCATTTTAGCGGTTTCAATGGCCGAATGATCACCTCTCTCCGGTATTTCATTGCCTATACTCCACATAATAATTGAAGGATGATTACGATCTCGCAAAACCATCGACTCTAAATCGCGTTGCCACCATTGATTGAAATACTTAGAATAATCGTTATTGTTTTTACCTATTTTCCAACAATCGAATGACTCGTCTATTACAAGCAAGCCTAATTTATCGCAAGCATCCAAAAAGGCTTCTGAAGGTGGATTATGAGAAGTCCTCACGGCATTGAATCCACCTGCTTTAAGTAATTCAATCTTTCGTTCTTCGGCACGATCAAAAGCAGCAGCACCTAAGCAACCATTATCGTGATGAACACAACCTCCATTTAGTTTCACTGTTTTTCCATTAAGTTGAAATCCATTTTCTGCGGTAAATTTCAAAAAACGGATACCAAAATTAGTTTTAGTATCGTCAAGTACTTTTTTATCTTTTAATACCTGAACCTGCGCCTGATATAAATGTGGGGTTTCGGGTGTCCAAAGCAAAGGATTTGACACCTGTATAGTTTGAGTAATTTCCTTTTCACTATTGGCAGGAAGCACAATTTGCACCTGACCATTTCCTGCTCTTTTAGAATCCTTATTGCTAAGAAGCGTCTTAACAACTATATTTTGATCTGATGAGGTTTCGTTTTTAACCAGTGTTTTCACCTGTACAGTTGCCTTTCTGGAAGACACTACGGGAGTAGTGATAGCTATACCCCAATGCACGACATGTACCGGATTGGTTACCATTATCCAAACATGACGATAAATACCTGAACCACTGTACCACCTACTATTTATCTGTTGCGAATTGTCTACCCGCACGGCAATAAGATTTTCTTTACCGAAATTAAGATAGGGTGTAAGGTCGTAGCTGAACGATGTGTAACCATACGGACGAACCCCTAGCGATTTTCCATTGATGAATACTTCGGAATTCATATAAATACCTTCGAAGTAAATAGCTATTCTATTAGCTTTCCACGCGTCTGGTATCTGAAAGGTTTTCCGATACCAGCCAATTCCTGCCGGAAAATATCCGCCACCTCCACCAGTGCTATTTTTAGGGTTTACTTTCCCTTCAATACTCCAATCGTGAGGTAAATCGAGTTTACGCCAGCTCTCATCGTCGTAATTGTTTGATTTAGCTTCAGAAGCATCGCCCAAAAAGAATTTCCAGTTATAATCAAATAACTGTTTCCTTTCCATACCATTTTGCGCATAGCCTGAAAAAGAGCTTAAAAATAGTATAAATACCAACGCTATTTGTTTTGTAAATGAATTCCCGTTGTGTGAATTTAAGTTATCCATTTTGTTGTGTTTTATTTCTGATTTATATTATTCAATATAAATTATTTATCTATAAACTATTGTTTGTCATCACATTTAATCATAACGCCAAATTAACAGGACTTATTCTCTGCATTGCTGTATTTTTCCATTATTTTAGAACCCCGGTTATCATCACCACAAACACTGTAAATACTCAGATCAATATTCAGGTTAATAAAATCACGCTTCAGAAGCTGATAATCGCATTTAAGTTCTGGCTTTATACACAGGTTTCACCCTCAATTATTGGCTACACCAATTTTTCAATTCAGATTCAAATCCTTCGAGCTTATAAAACAGAGAGATTCAACGAATCTTAAATCAGAACTCACATAATTTAGACTCAAAATTATTCAATGTCCATTCAGAAGCCTGTTCAGTTTGTTGAACGCACATTATTTTAAATTCCTAAATATCAATATTGTTTATCCCTCCTTTTAGTTGCCTTTGAATACCATTCCAAATGAGAACTCCATCTAAATGAATTGGTAAGGTTACTTCACCACGAAGACTATTTTTACCTTTTTTTAATTTAACATGAATAGTACCCAACCTATGCGACATAGTTGCATCGATATTTTTCAAACTTCCAAAATTTGGTTCTATTTTTACGGATTTAAAGCCCGGTGAAGCAGGTTTAATGCCACTTACCATAGATAAGAAGTAATAAACCGGCGAGGCACTCCAGCCATGACAATCAGAACGTGCTGGATCGGGAGTCTCTGCAAAAGTGGTCAAACCGGTATCTATCATTTTTCGCCAGGGAGTTAATGCTGCTATAAATTGGTCGGACTGACCGGCTTTCTCAAGTGCTTCGAACAAATAAAATTTAAAATATAAGGTACATTGTGCCAAGTCTTTGTCATTGAGAAGAGCACTAATTATTTTAGCTTTATCAGTTATTGCAGGAAATGTATTGGTCAAAATGGCCAGTACATTAGCATGTTGACTAAAAGTGTTTTTTTCAGGAGAATCGGCAATCAATCCTTTATTCGAATCAAAACAGTTTACAAAAACAGCCTTCTTCATTTTATCTCCCAAATTCCTATACTCAACGGCCATGTCGTGCATCTTGTACGCATCGAAAACCTCTGCTGCTTTTTTCAATGTATAAACATATTGCAAGCTGAGTATGGCCGAATTTCCGGTATGGGCAGCAGGCGGATTGCCATTATCCCATCCTTTTGCATTAACCCAATCTACAAAATTCCACCATTCAACTGATCCTAACATTCCACTTGAGTCAATGCGGTTTCTAAACCAATTGAGTGTTTCCTGCATCCCGGGAAGCATTGATTTGACAAAAACCGAATCGTCATTTAGCATCCAATAATCATAAACCATTGTTACCCAAACCAACGAAAAGGTTGGAATAATCTGGGTTTGCTTGCTTGGAAACCTGCTTTGTGTTATGCCTATTGGCAATTGTGAATCGTGTAAAACAGAAATTGCATTTTTAGTCAACCGGGAATCGCCTGAAACGTATGTTGAAACAAATGCCTGAATCCGGGCATCGCCAATGTATTGAAGTTGCTCGTAGTAAGGGCAATCAAAAAAAGTTTCGTTAGCGCATAAACGTTGTGTTCGCCACCCGACATTCCATATTTCCTTTAGTTGAGGATTATCGCAATCAAACGATGCCTTTTCTTCGAGAGGATATGCGGAAAAAATGCTGTAGAAATCATTCAAAACAAGTGGTTCATTTTTTGTTTCAATCTCTATTTCAACATATCTGAAAGTCCGCCACCACAATGTTTGGAATATACGATTGTTTGCTCCGTCGCAAACGATAACATCGGAGTTGCCTGTTATTTGTTTATGTTCAATATCATTCCGGTTACCCTTGTTTCCGACATTATCCAATAAGCTTTCTGCATAAGTAAGTTTTATGGTGCTTTCCCCACCTTTCGAAAAATTTAGTACAGGATATGCTGTTGTTAATGTATTTTGATCAATAAGTAATTTCACTTTCGAATTTGCTAAAATAGTGATTGGTGTTTTGCCTATCAGGAATCCTGCCGGGATATTGGGAATATCAGAACGACGGATTTTAAAAAATCGCTGTTCCTTTTCTTCCATTAGAGGTATTTCTCTTGGTGAAAGTAAATGGATTGAAGGGTCACCCCATTCACCCATACAACCAACAGGCTTCCCTGTTTCCACCACCTGAGCATGTTGCCAATCCGCGGCATTAAAATCATTATCCATCCAGATCCATGGATGCTTTTCACAATTGAATTCCTCGCCGGCTCCGGCAGCATAATATTGATTTAGGTTTACCGGAAGGGGCTTATACGCCACATCTTTGAAAACCACCCAACTGTTATCTGAGTTAACAATATTCTCTTTCTTCGTATTTCCCTGAATTATAAATCCTGTATGCCCCGAAATTTGAGCTAAAGGACGATGTTCCGCAAAATTCCACACTACCGAAGAAATAATATTTTTTCCGGCATGAAGATATGAGGAAATATCTATACTCTCAAAATTCCATTTAAACAAATAACTTCTGGCTGGACCGTTACAAACATATACTCCATTGATATATAGTCTATAGCGATTGTCTGCCGATACATGTATAATAAACTTTTCGGGCTTTGTTTCAATTGAAATTTCTTTTCTGAATAAATAAACTCCATATTCCGTATTTGATTTATCTGGATATGAAATCCATTTTGCACTCCAGGGCTCGCGAAGCAATTCAGGATTAACGTCTGTTAGCTGTTGTCCAAAAAAACCTGTACTAGACAGTACTACACTATTTTTCTGTGCACTAATATTTAGTGACAGAAAAAATAAAAGTATCATTGTACTTATCAAAAGAGGACGAATTTGATTTTTCTTTCTCATGGATATGTTATGGAGGTTCCCCACTTACTTAACGGTTTTAATAACAACTTCGGTTCCTTTCAGATTTTCTGAGAATGCCTTTAACCTGATCTCACCAGCCTGTCTATCCGACTGAACTAGCACCAGACAATATCCGTTAAAAGCCATACGTTGACTGGCTTTATCCGGTTCATGACTGCTTGGGTTTCCGTTTCCGGTACCGATAATCTTACCTGGACCTTCAATTGAGAACTTTACCAGATTAGAGGCAGTCGGTACAACCCTTTCTTTGGCATCTTTAATAGCTACCTTTATCACAGTTACATCGCAACCATCAGCTTTTAAAGTAGCAACATAGCTGCTCAAGGCTATCTGTGTCGGGGCAGTTGTGGTTTCCACAATATCTTTGGTGATAAGCTTACCTGCTTTGTATCCCCAAGCTTCAAGTTTTCCGGGTTTATATATCAATGACCAAATCAGTTTTGTGTAAGGAATTGCTTTTTGCTTTCCTATGCTTTTGCCATTGAGTAACAATTCGACTTCGTCACAATTGGTGTAACAATGTACTTTGATGCTGTCTCCTTCTTTTCCCGACCAGTTCCAATGCGGAAAAATATGTACTACGGGTTCGTTTGTCCAGGCTGCTTTGTAGGCATAATACCCGTCTTTGGGAAATCCGCATATATCCATAAACCCAAAATGTGATGTAACGCATGGCCATTGGTATGGAGTAGGCTCACCACGGTAGTCAAAACCTGTCCAGACAAACAATCCACCAAGATAGGGATACCTGACAATATCCGCCCAATCTTCGCCGGGTAGTGGTCCCCATTCGGATTGCCATAATCCGAGGTTTGAAACAAAACCTTTTCCCCAATCGTTCTGATACTCTCCGCGCGTTGAAATGAAACTGGTTGTTTCTGTACAAAACTCAATTCGCTGAGGGTATTTTTCATGGTCCTTCACATACGCCAGTTTTTTATCGCCGTAGTTATATCCCACCACATCCAGTACATCGCTATACCCGCCATCGTTCCTGCCATGATTCATGGCAGCAGTCACTTTACGGGTCGGATCAATTCTGTGAGTGGTGGCAACCAGCGTTTCAAGTATCCTTGCACCCATTATCGTGCCTTGAATCCATTCTTCATTCTCCATACTCCACATAAAAATAGAAGGATGATTCCGGTCCCTGTATAACATGGTGGTCAGATCTTCAATGCCCTCTTCGCTACTCGACAACATCCGGTTTTCATCCAACACAAGCAACCCCATCCGGTCACACATATCAAGTAGTTCGGGTGTGGGAGGATGATGGGAACAACGATACCCATTACTACCCATCTCTTTGAGCAGTTTCAATTTGTATTCGTTTATTTTATCGGGAAGAGCAACCCCAATTCCAGCAAAATCCTGGTGGTTGCACGTACCTTTCACTGGATACAGTTTGCCGTTAAGAAAGACTCCATTGCGATTGATTTCAACTGTCCTTACCCCAAAAGTAGTTTCGTAAGTATCAATGATATTTCCGTTTTCAGAAACTTCGGTCAGAACTTTGTAGAGGTGTGGCGTTTCAGGCGACCAAAGCAAAGGATTTTGAATCACTCCTTTTTGTAAAACTTCCGTTGTACTAAATGGCTCAATTACCCGAGATGACGTTTTTGCATCAAGTACTACTCCTTCATTATCAACAATCCTAGAGATGAGGGTAAAGTTTTTATCCACTTTATACTCGTTTTTCAGTATGGTTTTTATATTTACTGAAGCTTCATCCTTTGAAATTGAAGGTGTTGTAACGTAAGTACCAAAACGATCGACATGGAGTCTGTCGGTTTTATTGAGCCAAACATGCCTGTAAATACCGCAGCCTTCGTACCACCAACCTTCATATTCTGTAGCATCAACCTTTACAAGAATAACATTTTTACCTTCGTTACCATAACGCAAAACGTCTGTCAAATCATAGTTTGAAGGTGTATAGCCGCTTTGGTGATTCCCAATGAACTGACCATTTACCCAAACGGTACTGTTTCTGAAAATTCCATCAAATTCAATAGAAATTTTCTTCCCTTTATCGGTTTCCGGTATCTCAAATTCTTTTCGGTAAAATCCTATCCCCCCGGGCAAATATCCATTAGCTGCAGGCTGACTCCCGATTGAATTATCATTGACGAATGTGCCTTCTACACACCAATCATGGGGTAGGTTTATTTCCTTCCAGTCTTCGGGCTTGAACGTAGCTGCTTTGTCTACATCAGTATAAGCGATAATGGCTTCTTTATTTGTTTCAACTTTTACATTTACATCGGTTAAACCTCCATAACCACCGGCTTTCACTGCTCGCTTAATGGCAATGTCGCCTTTGTGGAACAGCCAAGAAGAATCAAAATTATCTCTGGTTCTCCTTTGTGGAGCTGTTTGTTCCAAACCCTCAGCTTTTGCATCTACAAAGATCATCAATAGAAAAAATGATAATCCCAAAAATGTAATCAATCTTTTAAACCATTTACTCATAAATTTCATTTTATAGTTTAATATATCATGCTGAAAAACAACAATTAAATTTAGCACGAAAATATTATTAGGGATTATTCCTTTAATACCGTTCATACCTTCATTCTGGTTTTGGACCTATCCTGCGACCACACCAGATAAAATTGCGACCACAGGGCAGTATTCCCACCTTAGGACTAAGTTAGAGCTAAATAGGCCTACATTAAAATCAGGATTCCCGAAGTTATAACTTATTATCTTTCTCCGAAAAGAAACGTTCTATAAATTAAAGAAAAACAGGAATAATTTCATATAAATTATATTATAAGATATTTTCAAATCAATATATTATTATGGACTGGCAGACATAGGAACAATAGCTTTTTATTTGGACACAAAAAATCTTCGGGTAGACATACAATGGCTATTCTTTACCGATACCAAATAAAACCCTCCCGAAAGTGACGAAATATTCATTATTATTGGTGTAGATCCGTCATAAGCCGTTTCCAAAGATTGGATTTTCCGTCCGCTTTGGTCATAAATAGTAACTTCTGTTGGTTCTGCAACTTTAGAGCTGATACTGATATTTAGCTTATCCGTTGGAGGATTTGGAAAAACCTTGATTTCATCCGCTTGACTTTGTATATCCTGAATTCCAGATGTTGTTGATGTTGATTTTAATATAACTGCTGTCGTTGAAAGTGAAGGTACAGTTATTGAAAATGAATTTGAATTAACCGTTACTGAATTTGACTTCAAAGCATTGTTTGTATGGGATACAAAAGTTTCGGTTGATGGCAGTGATGATAACTGTAGTGTTGAGTAGTTTCCGTCGGTTACTGAAAACCCATTTAAATTTACCGTCACTTTATGTGCAGAACTCATATCGCGATTCACGATAATTACAGTCATCGAATCGACTGCTGCGCTAACTGTGGTATAAGCAGAAACTGTATTTTCGAGCGTTGACACACTTGAAACACTGTAGCCTTTTGCATATCGACTGTACAGGTGCAATGTTTCCCACATACCATTAAACCAAGACCATGGGCTGAAAAATTCAACACCATTGTTTGCAAAGGTACCAAGATGCGAACCATATACAACAGAGGCAACATTCGGATCAGAAGATGCAGGACTCCACTCACTTACTGAACAGGTAATTCCGTTATTAGGTCCAAAATATTGTGTCAACCAATCATTTATACGCTTAAATATATATTCCTTATTCAAACTGGTATCCCAACCGCCATTAATCGTAAATATACCATTGGCACCTGCATATACATAGTTCGTATCGTAATACATTCTGTGTAATTGCAATGCATCAACATCACCTTTTTGTGCCAACGGGTAATTATGAAGATCTACGACATCAAGCACTCTTATTCCGGAGGCTTTCTCTTCATCTGCACATCGTTTGATAAAATATTCCAGCCAGCAATAATATTTCCCGTTTATATTTATACCATCATTTCCCCATTTGTACCATTGCCATTCACTCGTAGTTACAGGACCACAGAATTTAATTCCGGGGAACAAAGCCCGGGCTTTTTTAGCTGTTGCAATATAATTATCCATAAATGCAGACGCAGATATCAGAGTCTTCATTACATCATCATGGGTTCCGTTCCAACAATCAGGCTCATTATCCATATTCCAGTACCCAAATTGGTTTTTATTCAATCCCAGACCATTTGTTCCAAACCAGTGGTTCAAAATCCCAACTGTTGAATCGGCAGGCCATACCTGTGTATAAAGATTAACATCGCCATCTTTCAAAGCTTTGGTGGCTCCTGCGCTAAAATCAGCAGTCCCTCCTCCTGCCAGATTTTCACCGACACCTGACCAATATTGCGAATGATTGTATGCCCAATCATTAAAATTGTTGTTGGTATTCGAAGCTACCCTTCCAATAAGTTGAAATGCATACATTATCTGCATGTTGGGATAAGTTGTAGAAACATCCTTCGCAGGTGTATCCCAATTATCGCCGTATACGTTATTATACCAGTCGGGATGACTCGATATTTTCTTTCTCCAATTGTATTTGGTAGCATTATTACCACCGTTCATACGGGCAAAGCGCAATCCTGCATCTTTATAAAATTGTGCGGGCTGGTCAAAGGTGTTATTGCGTCCATAGATATATGGCGATACAGCTTTTTTATCAACAGTAGCATTTACCGTGATAGTAACATTCTGTGCTAATATTGTAGTTGTAAAACAACCGAGCAGAATGAGCAAAGAATAATGTTTTAGAAAGTGACGTTTCATAAGTATTTATTTAAATTTGTGGGGTTGTGTATTTAATACAGACGTTAGTCCAAATAATAAAAAAAAGACAAGTTGATTATCTTTCATCTAATGATTTCCTTTTATATGTTATTGCTATATTTCTAATTGGATTCACTCCTTCAATAAATCAATTCCATTATTTATCGAATTGTTATTTTTGTGTTTCTCAGATTTTTTGAGTCTAAACTATTTCCATAATAAACCTCATATTCACCAGTAGTTACCATCATTTTCCGCTGATTCCAATCAACAAACTCAAAAGAAGCAGGAGTTAACTCAATGTTAACTTGTTGGTTTTTCCCCGGATGGAATTTCCACACGTTCTTATCCTTGCAACGTTTTTAATGAATCTTCTTTGCCTTTTTCTCTTTTGCTTAAATCCTATGTTTCCTGATAAAAATTACTTTTTAGAGACCTCCGGTTCTGTCCTTTAGAATACGACCTTAAGAGTCGACATAGATGATAAACATATCATCTATTATCCTGTCCTGACCCTTTGTTCTTATATCACCTTAAATATCTCATGTTGCCCGTTGAGACTCTCGAATATTTAATTTGGGAAAATTCAGCAGAAAAATTATTTTTCATATAAGCATGTACTGCAAATCCGATCATCAGTTTATCATCTGCCGTATCCAGTCTGAAATGCCTTATCAGCTTCCAGTTTTTATTGTCTTTTGAACAATGAAAGGAGTATTCATTACCTCTTTTGGCCAACGCCAGATAGACAAAACCGCCACTTACAGTTATCGAATTGCAATCATCGGAATATTTTCTTGTAATCACCGAGACAACAGTCGCTTCTGATCCTGCAGAATTTTCATAACAAAGCTTTGCCCACAAATCTTTATCCTGATATACAACCAATGCAGCCACATCATATACCTGCTTTAACGTACCGCTTACTTTTGCACTGAACACAAAGTTGCTACTATCTGGGTGAAACAAGAGCATCGGGGCGTTTTGAACATTAGACCAACCATCAGGATTATTAAAAAGATTAGTTTCGCCTTTTGCTGTGATCTTTATTGCCGAATCACCTTTCACCTCTACCTTTTGCGGATCATTGTATGACTTTAGTGCAAATGGAATCGTTTTTACCTTATAAGACTTCTCCGCACCATTATCCTGTGCCGAGATGTTTGTTGCAAACAAGGCTGCCAATAGGAAAACTGCGATCTTTATCAATCGTAACGGATTATTTACATGTTTTATCTTTAATATTCTATCCATATTTTTAGATTTTTGTTTGTGGGTTATTGTTTCTTAAAATTAATCATTGAAGCGTTATTCTGCACATTTTCAAGTTTTTGCTATCAGAGCTATTGCCATAATAAACCTCATATTCGCCCGGAGTTACCATCATCTTCCGTTGACTCCAATCGAAGAACTCAAATGAAGAAGGCGTCAAATCTATTGCTACTTTCTGAGTCTTACCGGCTGGGATTTCAACACGTTTAAATCCTCGTAATGTCTTTAACGGACCTTCAATGTCATTTACCTTACGGACATAAACCTGCACTACTTCAACGCCATCGCGCTTGCCTGCATTGGTTACCGGCACGGTCAGTAGAATCGTTTCATCGGACTTAATTGTTGTTTTACTCAACACGGCTTTGCCAATTTTAAAAGTCGTATAACTCAATCCATAGCCAAATGGGAAAAGCGCATCGTCCATGAACCGGTAAGTACGGCCTTTCATGGAATAATCTTCAAAATTGCCCAACTGGTCAGAATTTTTGTAGAATGTTATTGGCAGTTTACCCGATGGATTATAATCGCCAAACAAAATATCGCTAACAGCCTGCCCTCCGGATTGTCCGCCATACCAAGCCTGAAGGATGGCATCGCAACTTTCGGTTTCAGGAGTCATTGCAATAGCAGAACCTGAACAATTCACAAATACTACTTTCTTTCCTGCTTTTTTCAATGCCTGCAAATATTTTCGTTGCGAGGCCGGAAGTTCGATATGGGTGCGGTCTCCTCCTTTAAATCCGGGAATGTTTATCGGCATTTCTTCACCTTCCAGCTTAGGAGATATTCCTCCCACAAAAACCACCACATCGATTCCCTTCAGTTTTGCTATCAATTCATCATAGTTTACAGGTATTTCCCTGCCAATGTTTAATTTCAAACTGGCATCTGCCCAGTCGTAAACCGCTGAAAACCTAATCTCAATTTTATATTCTTTTCCTGATTCAACCTTGAACGGTATTCTGGTAGGAACTACCTGATACGAATCCTTATTTAGTAATGTGTCGCCGTTTACAACCAGTTGGCACTTTCCGGCATATTCCAACCTGAAAACCAACTCTTCGGATTGTGAAGCTTTGTAAACAGTTTCGTATTTGCCAGAGAATCCTTTAAGGTTTACCCCTGAGCTAAATTGATGCTGCCCGGCCGTGGTCAGCTGTACAGGACTAATTATCTGATCATTTGCCGCTTCATCACCCTTAAACTCCTTGTTGTTCCAATAAGTCGCCTTGATCCCTTCTTTCCCATCAAACGAACATTTTCCGATAAGACTTTCGGTGATCATATCCTCTGTCAGGTCGCAACCTTTGTCGTAAAATATCTTATCAGATGAAAACATAGATTTTATCCCATCTAAAACGGTAATGGTATTTGAAGGAGTGCCATTGTAATTGCCCCACATCAGGGGCTTGTCATCAGCATTAGGTCCGATTATGGCAATCTGCTTTTCTGATTTGGATAAGGGTAAAACATCGCCTTTGTTCTGAAGCAAAGTTATACTTTCCTGCGCCATTCTAAGTGCAAGCTTTTGGTGTTCTTCGGAATTGACTACTGACATCGGAATTTTTGACCACGAAACCAACGAATCGTTGTCCATTTCTCCTAAATCGAAACGGCCGACTAATACCCGATATAAATGTTTGTTTATTTCATCTTCGCTAACTAATCCCTTTTCTATGGACTGAGGCAATTTACTGAATGCATAACCAAACCCGCATTCAACATCAGTACCGGCCAGAACACCTTTGGCAGCAGCATGAGTTTCGTCGGATGATACTTTATGATTTGTATAAAAATCGGCAATGGCTCCGCAGTCGGAAACAACAAGGTATTTAAATCCCCAATCGTCTCGAAGAATTTTCTGGAGCAAACGGTTACTTCCACAACAAGGTTCATCATCCAACCGTTGGTAAGCGCACATCACTTCACGTACACCGGCTTGTTGAACCAACGATTTGAACGCCGGCAAATAGGTTTCCCATAAATCACGCGGATTCACGTTATTGAGGTTTAGCGTATGCCGGCTCCATTCAGGACCCGAATGAACAGCAAAATGCTTGGCACAGGCCAAAAGCTTTTTATATTTCGAATCAGACGGTCCCTGTAGACCGTTTACAACTGAAATACCCATACACGAGGTTAAATAGGGGTCTTCACCGTACGTTTCCTGGCCTCGTCCCCAACGAGGATCACGGAAAATGTTCACATTCGGTGTCCAAACCGAAAGGCTCAGGTACATACGGTTTTCCCGGCCTTTTCGTTGGGCATCGTTATATTTGGCACGGAACTCATCCGAAACGGCATTAAATACCTTGTAAACCAATTTATCGTCAAACGTTGCTGCCATCCCTATTGGTTCAGGAAGCACGGTCACATCGTTACTTTGAGCCAGGCCATGCAAAGCTTCACTCCACCAGTTGAATTTTTTAATTCCCAACCGCGGAATCGCTTCCGATTGATCGCACATTAACGTTGCTTTTTCGCTTATTGTCAAACGGGATATTAAATCCTTTGCCCGTTCATCCGAACCTAACCTGGGATTTTGAAAAGGGTACTGCTGTGCCAAAATTGTTGCTACAGCAAAAAAATATATCAAAACGAATATGTATCTTTTCATTTGTGTGTTTTTTGTATTTATTTTATTGTTATTTAAAAACGTATGACATCGTTCGTTCTCATCATTATTTACGAACTCTACTGCAAAAGAACTAAATTTATTTCACATTTAAAGGCCGTTATGTTTCATATATACTACCGCAATATCATTTGGGATAGTTTTTTAGCTTTGAGGTTAATAATAAGTAGGTAAAACAAATGAATGCCTTGTTTTGCAACACACAGGCAATCTATGTGAACGATTACCGGATCTCCGCTTGCAGACGGATTTCGTATGGCATTGAAGTCAATACTTAACTTAATTCCGGTTCTCTCCTGATTTTATTTCATTCATTCCAAGGGAGTATCCCCTAATGTTGAACGCTATTCATTCTTTGTCTAAAGACATTTCAGAGATGGTATAGATAGGGTTCGGATAGGGTTGGAATAGGTAAACCTATCCGAACCCTATCCAAACCCTAACTGAACCCCCTCGCAACCCCCTCTCTGCAATGAACAAACACAGACTGAAATTAGTAGATTCTTTAATGAAAAAGAGCGGCAACTTTATGATGTTTTCCTTTAATCCGGAAAATTCATATAAGATTTCCACTCGTTGCACAGGTCGATTCGGATGCGTAGTTTTAGGTGGCAAAAAATTCGAACGGATAATTTCAGATGTGACATTTAATTGTTCCTATTACTTAATATACCTGATGCACGTATGACAGCCTCCGGAAATAGAAAAAAGAAGTTAAAAACCCATACCAAAAGGAGTTTTCAACATTTCCATTCTAGTCATCAGTATAGAAAAAATAACTAAAGAGTGTAAAGTCTATTTTTTTACCATCTTAAAAGTCTTCGACCAATTCGTTCCAAATACACAAACGATATACAAATTTGGCTGAAGAGATGAACCTATCGTCAATGGATCTTTTATCATTGAATGGCCAATATTTTCAACCTGACGCCCCATAATATCGAAAACCGCTATACGATCAATTTCATTCGGATGGTCAATTTTAAGATTAATCGTTGATGTAAATGGATTATGATATAATTCTAAAGCATTATAATTCAGAACATTTATTCCTGTTACTGAATCCGTTGCATCCTTGACTCCTTGCCGGATAGCATTAACAATAGGTGCATCAACTATTTTCCCGGTTGTGAAGTTGAATATTCCCCCAGTGTCCCAACAATATGTTATGAATCCCTTAAGCTTTGTTGATTTCGAAAAATACCTGTAATAATATTCAACAGAAGAATTGTTAAGTTTCTGACTGGAAGACTGCTGAAGTGTTCTTCTGAAAGCACCATATTCACCAATAATTACAGGGATTCCTTTGTCAATAAACTGGGTTTTCATTAACCCTAAATAGTTTTCCATATCAGCTTCTTCGCCCCATGTAGAATTACGGGAAGTATCGGTGGTAGAATGATTGCCACTTCCCCAGTAATAAAACATTGTGCCCCAGCTTTGATCTGCATTCATTCCACAAAAATTCCATGGAGTATAATAATGGACTTCAACTATCAAACGGTTTGCAATCTGATCCGTAGGCATAGTGTTCATATATGTATTTGTTGTTGTAATATCAGCTGATGGTCCCTGGATAATAAGGGTTCGGGAAGTGTTGTTTCCTCCGGTGGCACGAACTGCATTTATAAAAGTTTGGTGATACGATAACAAAATTGACATACTGGTGGCATCAGACACATTAGGCTCATTAGCTCCGGCAAAAAGCAGATGCTCATTGTAAGCTTTGAAATAATTGGCTATTTGAGTCCAATATAGATTTTGTCTTTTATTCACCGTAGTTTTATTCGCTGAATTAACCCGGTTTTCCAACCAGCCAAGATCCCAGTGTGCATTTACAATAACATACATACTGTCATTAATGCAATAGTCCACTACTTTTTTTACATTGGCAAGCCAAGCTGCATCAATTATACTGGTGATTGTATCGGAATGGTAGAACCATGCAACAGGAAGTCTTACGGTATTAAATCCTGCAGCCTTTACTGAATCAATGACTGCCTGAGTAGTGGAGCCAACGGAATTACGAGGAACCCAAGTAGCTTCAAGTGTGTTTCCAAAATTCCAGCCAACTGTCATTTTACCGGCCAGCTGTTGAGCCGTTGGTAACTGCGCCCACGTTGTTATAGACATCATTAATCCGATAAAAACAAACAGGAAATGGATTTTCTTCTTAACAGGAAATGAAAATATGTTTCTATTTTTCAAACGATATTTATTTTAAAAATTTTAAGTTGCAAAAAAAGCAGGTGAATGGCTAAAATAAACCACTCACCTGTTCTGAGATTAGTATTCGTATTACTCTTTAATTAACTTACCAATTTTGGTAACGTTTTCTATTTGAGCTTTTACTATATAAGAACCTTTTGCCAACGAACTAATATCAACTTTTTCTGTATTATATGCTTCTTTTACAATACGACCATTCAAATCTAAAATGCTTACTTTTTGGGCATTTTGCGTAAGAATATAATTAGTTGCGGGGTTTGGATAAACACTAAAAGTCTCATAACCTGGATTAAACAAGCCTGTTTGAATTGACTTCCCTAGAATTTTTACATTATCATAGACTACAGTGTACAAAGAAGTATGTGAAAGCCTGATACTGATAGTGCTTACATTGCTTATTGGATTTCCACTTCCATCTTTCAATAGAATAACAGAAGTTGCCCAATCACCTATTACAGAAGTCGGTACAGAAACCCAATCACCTGCTCCAATTTTTACATCTATAATCGGTTTTTTGTCTGCATCACTTGCGCTATAATAACCGGCATCCTGCTCTGTCTTGCTCCATGGCCATGTCATATCAGCAGATAACTTCAGATTGTCAAACCCTGAAACATCAATATTCGGTATAATCACTTCTGCATCAGTTGGATAAATTTTCAATACATGACCATGATCACCCCACCACTGAGCCAAATTCATAGTTGCATCACCTGTAGTTTGCAAGTTTACACCACCGAACCAACTACCTGCTTTTGTACTAGGAACTCCTGACCAGTCCCCATATTGACTCCAAGAGGCATAGAATGATTCATTATATATGGTTAGAAAAGAAGAAGTAGTTTTCTTGAATACCAAGTTATCATAATAGACAATATTATCATTAGCTGTGGTTGAAGGAGCATCATTCCGATTAAAACCAACCATGACTTTGGCAATATTTTTAGTAAACGATATATTGCGTGTAACTTTAGTCCAAACACCTGAAGTGGCAATAGCAGATGACTCATACCAATCCAACTGATTACCAGATGCATCAAAACAAGCGATAGTTACTTTCCCGGTAGTAGAGTATGGAGAATAAACCATCATTTCGATAGAATTATAAACACGTGGGTCAATATCTACGGTGGTGCTCGCATCATTGTATTGTCCGGTATGTGTCAATTGTCCAACATTGACAGAAGCATTTATACCATCCGTTGTAGGATTTGCGATTTTTACGACCGGGTCTGAACCAGTAAAAGTCGGAGTAACACCATCAAAATTAAAAACAGTAATGTCTTGGGCATTTACCGTACTTAGCATACATACTATGCTAAAAATAAAAAGTGTAATTTTTTTCATGAAAATTGATTTTTAAGGATTAATTGATAATATTTAGTTTTAAAGATCAAGCAAGTGGTGTTTAATCCACTTGCCTATTATTATTGTTTTTTTGATTAACACACTAATTGTGAAAGCATTTCAACTTAGAACTACCTGATACCAAAATGAAATAAAGCTAATAACAAGTATTAAACATACAATACTATCAGATAAATATGAATCGCCACTATCACTCTATTACTCCTAAATAAAACTGCTGTTTTAAAATGACACTCAATCCTCTTAAGTTTTAATTAAATCCTAAAGATTTAGAATCATGTCTACTTACAACCTTATTTCATTTTAGCCCTTAGTTTTTATACCCCGCCACTACACGCAGCGAATCCAAACATCGTTGATCACCTATTTTATTGTTCGATCTATTAAATATGCCACTGGCCCATAAGAATGCAGGTATGCCATTATTATGAGCAGATCGAACAAGTTGTGCCCTGAAATGTGCTTGGGAAATTAAGGATAGAATAGAATCCTTTGGATATCCGGTCAGTGTTTTGCTATGATCTTGCGCATCATATTCCCCAATCAATACAGGAATATTTTTTGAAACATACTGTTTATTAATAAGCTGAAAAACATTATCCATATAACTTTCTTCCGTTCCAGACTGTGCATTCCTCATTAGCAAGGCCGGGTTTGTTGTATGAAAATTCTTGCCCCAGAAACACCATTCATGTCCCCAGCTGGCATCAGAAGACAAAATACAGAAATTAGATGGCGTGTAGTAGTGAAACTCCAATGCAAGCTTATTGGCAACCAGATCGGTCGGCATTCCCGGTAAAGCATTAGATAAGAAAGCATTCAACAAATCACCGGAAGCATTATATGCTTGAATAACCAAAGTACGATAAGCGTTTTTACCACCGGTTGAGCGAACCGCATCAATAAAAATCTGATGGTATTGCTCTAAAGTAGTTTCAGCTTGCAGGGTTGAAACACCATGAGGTGTACCATCTTTAGGACCGGAAATCCATTGAGCATCGCTTGGCTCATTGGCACTGGCAAACATTAAATGCTCATCAAAATCGCGCATAGTTGTGCCCACTTGTTCCCATATAGCTTTTTGAATGGCTTTTGTGGAATCCTGAAGAGCACCTGTTGCCCCACAATCAAGAAATCCATCATCCGAATGACAATTGAGTAGCACATACATATGGTCGTTAAAGCAGTATTGAACTACTTCTTTTACTCTGGCGAGCCAGGCAGGATCTATTTTTCCGGTTTTATCCATGTGAAGATGCCATGCAACAGGAATACGGATTGCATTAAAACCAGCGTTATTCACCATATCAATTTCGGCTTGCGTAGTATATGGCTGTCCCCAGGCAGTTTCAGTATTATGAGCTTCAAAAGTATTGAAAAGGTTCCAGGCCAATTTTATGTTTGACAATAGTTGAGCAGCAGTGCTTCCCATACCAGTCATATCAGGTGCAATAGGTGATGTATTAAAAGACGGATAGATAACAGGTGATTGAACTACCGTGATTCTTCGTGCCTGACCATTTGTTGAACTTATATTTAAAAAAACTGAGCGGCTAATACCTGATGAATTAGCAAGTGCTGTTAAATTAATAGATGCATCGCCTGCAACACCGGATATTTGGTCCAATTTCAGCCAGCCTAAACCTATTGTATCAACACTCCATGCAGCATTACAAGTAAATGAGAGTGCTACTTTTCCACCACCGGACGGAACGTCCTTGGTCATATTAGTAAGCGTAAGCTGGGGTTCCTGCGTAGTAGTATTGCAGGAAACAACTACGAAGCCGGCAATAAGCAACACTAAGATTATAATAAAATTTTTGTGTTTCATTTTGTTTATTTATTTTATTGATAAAAATATTATTGTTGGTAATAAAACCTGTGGAATATTCCAACTTTAGAGGAACAACCACAAGTTTCTCCATTTCTATTATTTTATTTTTACTACTCGGATATTATCAAATGCGCCATAAAAACCAGTTGTTGTTGCAGATGTACTGAAATTATGAAGATAAATATTCAAATTTGTATTACCTGTACTCCCCAATAAATTGGTTAAGCTCGTTGCCGAAGCACCTTCTCCTTTACCGAGTTTAGCATCTTCAGCCCGGAATAAAGACAAAGGAATGGTAACCGTTTGCCAACCTTTGGTGGTGAAAGCTTTCGTACTCGAAGCAAAAATTTGCCAGGGTTCATAACGAGCCATATAGTTACTTGCAAAACCAGTTTCGAAGCAAAGAGTACCACCATTCCAAGGATGAGCGACACTTATTTCAAATTGAAGCGCCCAGTTTTCAACAGGATCTGAAAGGTTTGCCGTTGGAATCCATTGAGCTGAACCAATTGGAAAGTTATAAGTACCATCATACGATGTTCCATCACCACTTTTTATCGTACCTGTATTAAGATACGCAAATTGACTATTAGTGTTAGAACCCAATACACCATTAAAATCGGTGATACCTCCCCAAGCAGGATTGCCTGTTGTGTATTTTATACCTCCCCACCATTGCCAACCAAACGCATTACCCCATTCAAGATTAGCTAATACACCGGTTGTCGCGGCTCCCACATACTGCACATTATAAATATTATACACATTATGTGCGGTAGTGACAGTACCAAACGGTGTTGTAATGGATGCCGGTCCGCTGGTAGTTATAGTAGGCATTATGAAACCAACTGAAGACCTATCGGTAGCTGATAAAAAAGAACTGATGGTTACTCCGGAGAAAGTAAATGATTGAATACTTTTAAGATAAGTACCATAAACATAAACCGAATCGCCAGGGCTCGCATTTTCGTTGGAGATACCAGTAATGGTGGGCGTTGCCACTATTTTAAAATCAGCAATACCACTCTTTGTAACTACTGATACATGATCGGTGGTCGTTTGTTTAGGCATAAGAAAACCAAGTGATGTCCCTCCTAAGTTTGATTTAAATGATTTAATGTTAGTTCCCCCATATGAAAAGCTTTGAACTAAAACGAGATCTGTACCATAAAGAAAAACCGAATCGCCAGGGTTTGCAAATACATCGGAAACAGCTATTATTGTCGGTGCCGCAGGACCTAGCTTAAAAGAAAACTTTGTTGAACCTGTAGTTGTTACATACTCTAAAGTATATAGTTTGGTAGTATCAATTGTGGAAAATATGATGTTAGGTATTGGCACCACAGCGCTGTTTGGAGCAAATAAAGCATTATTGAACGTAGCAGCTACACCATCGAATTTTATTCTAAGCGCATTTTGAAGGTTATGCCCAATAATAGCCACATATTGGCCTGTCCCTCCTGACCAAATAGTATCAGTTTTAGTATTACCAACACTCAGAAGAGTATCCATAGGTGATGCCTTATACATTCTTACGCTTGTAATTACTGGGGAACCACCTATATCCTCACTTTTACATGATGTAAACAGGATACAAATTGCAGCCGAGCAGAACATTAGTAAAAAGTGAATATGTTTATTTAATATTTTTTTCATGATTGTAAATTTTATTTATTTAAAATATGGTACAGGCGCATCTGCCAAATGTGGATCTGAGGACAACTCCGATGCCGGTATTTGCAAGGTGAATGAACTGATAGTTGCCGGAACCACATTTGCAGGTGCACCAGAAGTTCCATTGCCAGGTGTAGCCACACCATTGCTGTAACTAAATGTAACCGACTGCTGGCGATTCACGAAATTTACGGCTTTATCAGGATTATAATAAGAGAGCCGAACCAAGTCTGGCCATAACTGTCCTTCAAAAGCTAGTTCAATTCTTCTTTCTTTATAAATCGAATCAATATTTATAATATTCTCGGGATCAACGCCGGCTCTTGTCCGCACTTTGTTAAAATACAATAAAGCATCAGCATTGGCGGTTGTAGCATTGTTACCTAAAATTGCTTCGGCATATATTAAATAAACATCAGCTAATCGAAGAAGTGCATTATGTTCAATAGACGACCAAATATCCATTGTTGGCGAATTATTATCTTTTGCATTTCCAATAATGTGTTTTTTCAATCCTTGACCACCTGCCTTATAACCACCTGCGGCAGCATTCAATTCAGGATAATGATCTCCACTAAGCATAAAAGTGGCTTTGCGCCTTACCGTATCTTTCGATGTATATAGCTGATATAAGTCATAGCTTGGATTCATGCTCGACCAACCCTGAATATCACCCAAGTTAGGTGCCATAGTTTGCAAATCGTTGCCCTTACCCCAACCGACGCCCGGTGCCCATTGCAAAGCAAATAAATCTTCCGGTACATCATTATATTGCGCCCTGAATAGATTATAATAACTTGGATATAGCTCAATCCCACTGTTTTTGCACACATTCCCTGCATATAACTTCGCACTATCTAAGTATGCTTGATTGCGGGTTCCACCACTCTGCCCCAAACCTGCCATGGTTAAATATACTTTACCCAGCATACCTTGTGCCGACCATGTAGTTACTCTTCCTGCCACATCCGTGGTGGGGAGATTTTGGGCAGCATAAGTCAGGTCATTAGTGATAAATTTATAAACATCTGTAACTATATTACGTTTTAGTAATGGGTTTTGTACCAATGTGCTGTTATCTTCAATAATAGGTACTGCCCCCCAATATATTGCCAAGAAATAATAAGCAACCCCGCGGACAAATTTAGATTCGGCAATAGCGGCATTTTTATCTGTGGCATTAATGCTGGATGCGGCATACTGGTTTATTCCGGAAATTGTTGTGTTGCATTGGGCAATAACATTGTATAAACCCGCCCATCCTTCGGACAAGATGGTATTTTGTGCAGAAATAGTATGAGCATAAAGATCACTGCTCGCTCCATAATAGCCTACAAAGCCATTTCCACTTAATACATCACCCAACTCCAACCATGGATTATCTTGCCAATTCCACCAAAGCGAACCGCCATAAAGGTTTGCAGTAGCCAATCGTAAATCGGAAGTGGTTTGGTAAAAATTATTAGAACTGATTTGCGACTCCGATGGACGGTCTAAAAAACTTTCTTTACATCCGGCTATAGCTACAAGCAATAGTAAAGGGATGATTATTTTATTAATAGAATTCATAATTAAACTTTTTAATTTGTGAATATTTATTTAGATAATGTAATGTTCGCACCAATGGTAAACGTTCTTGATTGTGGGTAATAACCGCCATCCCAACCGGCTTGAAGTGGATTCCAAGAGCCAATTTCAGGATCCATGCCACTGTACTTTGTAATTAAAAAGGCGTTAGTTACACTACCATATACCCGAACGGAATATAGGTGTATTTTTGACAAGATATTTTCTGGCAAACGATATCCCAATGTAATATTTTTGCAGCGTAAAAATGAACCATCTTCTATAAACAAATTGGAAGAACGATTATTATCGTTGACTGTGGCATAATTTCTCAATCCCACGATACTGGTATTAGGATTGGTAACATATACATTATTGACATCGTATGCCGAGCCATTTGGATTAACCAAGGCAAGTTTTGCATAATCTAACACCGATGTAAGATAGGAAATATGATTTTGCGGATCGTTAAGGGTTATAGCAAGTTGATTGAGCACTTTGTTGCCCACATTGGCAGAGAAGAAAATATTTAAGTCAAACCCTTTATAAGTGAATGAATTACTAAATCCAAACTGAAATTTCGGACGTGGAGAGCCTAAAAAAGTTTGGTCCTTCGAATTAATAACACCATCACCATTCAAATCTTTAAACTTACGGTCGCCATACCAAATGCCACCTGCGTTTGGAGAAATTGGATAAGGCTTACCGCTTTGATCAACCGGCAAAGCATGTGTTTTGAAATCGTTGGCAGTTGCAAATACACCATCATAAACATAGCCATAAAATTCTCCGATAGGCTTCCCTACCACCGTTTTTTCGGCTACTTCGTTGTTTGTGTAGTTTGTTTGACTTAAATTAGCATCACTGCCTCCTGATCCCAAACTAAGTACCTTATTCTCATTATGCGAAATAGTAAGGCCTGTTTTCCAAGTAAAATTTTTATTCTTGATATTAGTAGAACTAATACTTAATTCAAATCCTTTGTTACTGACAGAACCCACATTTTCATAAGGTGCTGCCATGTTTCCAGGTCCTGAAGTTGTGCCGGAATATATGGGTAGTGGAACTTGTAATAAAAGTCCGTCTGTTATACGGGAATAAGCATCGAATGAAAAGTTTAACCGCGAATTAAAAAACGCACCATCAAGCCCTACATTGTAATTTTTAGTTGTTTCCCAAAATACATGAGGGTTTTCCAAATTGCTTTGAAATTGTGCTGTACCGGATAAGCCATTAGCCTGAGAGGAAAGTTGAGTAACATATGTGTTGCCGGGAATACCTTGGTTGTTGGTAAGTCCGTAGCCGAGTCGCAACTTTAATTCATTAATTACTTTTACATTTTTCAAAAATTCTTCATTATTGATTTTCCAGGCAAATGCACCGGAGTAAGTATATACCCAACGATTACCCACGGCAAAATTGGAACAACCATCGTCACGTAGATTACCTGTAACCAAATACTTATCATTCCATGAAAGATAAATACGACCAAAATAGGCTTCCAACGCCGGACCAGAGCCTTTAGACCCATCGTTTGTTGCTGTAGTAGCATCGCCACTGGAAATAGACGTCACATTGTTTGACGGAAAATATTTTCGTGCGGCAGAAACTTTTTGATAGGTACTCAACTGTGCCTCATGCCCGACCATTGCATTCAAAGTATATTGTTTGAATGAATGGTTATAAGTTAAATAATCTCGCACTACCGTATAAATGTTTTGTCCATAAGAATAAGAAGCATCATTATAGGCTCGAACAGCCAGACCCAATGTGTAGGAAGGGCTAAATTTATCTTCCGTATAAAAATCAAAATTGCCGGATACTTCATTTCTTAACGATAAATCTTTAGTAAATTGTATTTCAGCATAGATATTGCCAAATAATTGATTTCTCTGTTTTTTATCTTTATTAATAAGTGCAAGTGCAATTGGATTGGGAGTAGGTTTTACCACACCAGACGGGTAGGTAACACCACCATAAGTACCATCTGCATTTTTTACCGAAACATCCGGTGTAAGATCTAGAGCTGTTTGAATAACGTTACTTTGCGTAGCATTCACATCTTCGTCAATATGTGCCAATTGAAGGCTGGTACCAATTTTCAACCAATCAGTAGTTTTATTATCTAAATTCAAACGTACAGAATATCGTTGAAAATCAGAACCAAGTGCTATTCCCTGTTGGTCAAAATAAGAGACAGATAGCAAATATTGGGTTATGTTATCGCCACCGCTTATAGTTAAGGAATGATTGGTCGTAGGCGCACTGCGGAATAATGCTCCTTGCCAGTCAGTACCAGTACCGAGATATTTAGAATTGGCAAATTGAGGTCTTGCATCCCAACTCCAGCCTCCATATATATCATTTTCTCTAGCGTTAATTAAAGTAGCAAACTGCTGCAAATTAACTGTCTGAAGTTTCTTTGGCACCTCTTGATAACCGACATAAAAATCGTAGGTAATTTTCGGTGCTCCTGTTTTACCTCTCTTGGTAGTAATAACAATTACGCCATTGTCAGCCTGCGAACCATAAATAGCAGTGGAAGAAGCATCTTTCAATACATCAATAGATTCAATTTCGTTCGGATTAATGCTATTTAATGGATTAGATCCATTACCCGGATCGCTTGGCGGAGGAATAATAACGCCGTCTATTACATAGAGTGGAGAGCTATTAGAGTTTAAGGAAGAAAGTCCCCGAATTTGAATAGATACTCCTCCGCCAGGTTGCCCTGAAACTTGTTGCACCACAACTCCGGCAACTTTTCCCTGCAAAGCTTGGTCGAAAGTAGCCGGTTGTGTTTTGCGCAGCTCATCGCCCGATACGGAAGATATGGAGCCGGTAAGATCTTTTCTTTTCTGAGTTCCATAACCAATTACCACCACTTCGTCCAGCGATTTTTCGCTTTCTTTCAAGTGAATAATCAATTTGCTGCCAGTTACTTTTACATCTTGGGCTATATAGCCGATATAACTCACTCTAAGCGTTTCGCCGATTTTGGCTTTGATAGTAAAAACACCGTTTAAGTCGGTCACGGTGCCTTGCGGTAAACCTTTAACCAAAATGTTAACACCGATAAGTGGCTCTCCGTTTGATTCGGCCAATACGGTGCCCGTAACTTTCCCATCGGAATCTTGAGCCGATGCAAGTCCAAACGAACACAGCATCACCGCAAGGATTATATACTTGTTCAAAAAGGGTTTTTTCACCCTTTGAACGTATTGATTCAAGTGATTTTCATTCATAATTCATTCTAATTTAAAGTTAATAATTGTTTGTATCTATTTTAAGCTAAATAATCGGCCAACTTGATAATTTAATTCTCAATTGATTGTTTAATCATTATAATGAAATGTATTACAAAAAAAATGTAATACTTTATCTATTGCAGTTTTAATACTATACCTGATTTTTTTGTGACTTTATACAAAAAATATCTGAGGTAAAAGTATCTTAAGTTTCATTATACTATAGTATCATTTTGTCTCAGAAAACAGGCACTTTTGTTGTAATTATAACTTTAGAATAGAATGATAAGGATTTTCTATAGTTATTTAGCATTGTACAGTTTCACTCATTTTGACATACATCGACGTACAATATACAGTTGATTTAATGTGTCGCTTAAGCACCCATTTCTGTCAATAACTATATTCTTGAATAGTTGATTAAATACCGTAAAAGAACAGATTGTTTTTCCCTATAAATGGCTTATAGAGATTGATGGTTTTTGATTGAAACTTCGAACAATGTCAAGTCGGTTTGAGCTTGTTATGTATTTTGGATTACTTTACCAATTAGAAGAATATTTCCGACAAATACATAAATTGGTATACGGTCGTAAAGAGTATTCACTGTTTCTTTTTGTCCTCTGGAAGTGGATTTGTCATCATTCAATTTATACCAACCGATTCATCTCGAAAAATAAACTTCGCGTGTACAAGTCTGATATTTATAGACCGGACAAATCATCCATTCTCTACCAAACATATATATCAATAATATTCACAACGTTTTTATCGAAAGGATTCATCCGGTTGAATCTTATTTCAGGCATTTATAGGTGCTTTTCACATAGAATGAGCATGAAGATATAGCGTAAAATTCACTTCAATTTTCTTTAATTCTACTTTATCAGATTAAACAATTACATTCAATAATCTTGCTAAGCTTTTATTCTTAGAATACCGTTAGGTAGTTGACTCGTGTGTGCTTTTGTATACTATTGTAACTAATGTGGTTAGAATTTTTATTATTTTAGTAAAGTAGAATTAACAGCATTTACTTTTACAAAAAAACAAACTTTCTGAACTTCTTTTGATTAGTTAGTTTTGTTTGAATCATTATTAATTTTAACGCTATAAATACAAATCCCCTGACTCATTTATAAAGCCAGGGGATTTCATCATTCTAAAAACTAATACCTACGAGTAAATAACCTTTTATTATTTAAATATTAAAATGATGTTTAAACATTTGCTAATCAAATACAAAAAGAGGCTGACTGTGTCCTTATAACCTAACAATCAGCCTCATAACTATTCACTATCTAATATCAGGAGTTAATGAGAATCGTAATAAGCTTTAGTAATGTAGTTGTAAATGACCCAATTTTTACTATCTTTTACAGCAATAATCTGCATTTGATCGGCACTAATTGATTTGATTGTCATTTTAGCAAACCAGTTTGCAACCCCAGAGCCTTGTGATGAATCATGTAAAAGTTGTGCACCATAAGTTTGCAACTGGCTTGTAGCCGGATACAGCATAAATTTACCTGCGGCAGATCCTAAAGCAGGCAGCATTTTATTATTCGAGCTGAAATTTGCATTGCCAATCAAATCAAAAGTCATTGTTCCATAATCACCTATAGGCATAATCCAACTGGCCCATCCGGCATCCCATTCCCAAGCCGAACCGTCGTCATGTAAACCGGCGAAATAGATTGCACCGCTAAAATACTTACTTATGCCATTAGCATCTATATCTAACACCCATGTTTTCGATTTTCCATATCCACCTGTAAGATTAACCCACATTGGGGTACTTACCGCATTCTTATCCAACGTGTTTATTGTAATCGAAAGTGAATCAGCTTCAGCATAACCTCCGTCACTTTCCACACCGTATTTAAATGTATAGACTCCCGGAAATGGCACATTAATAGTATCCTTAACGCGTGTTGAATGACCAGACGGTGTTACCCATAATGGTGTAACATTTGGAGTTAAACTTGTCAGGACAATATCATTTGGATTTTTACTCGATGGAGCTACCGTAAACTTTAATGCACTCTTGTTCATAAGTGCACCAAGCTCATAGTTATCGGGAGTACAAGCTGAAAACAGCAGCGCAAGTCCCAATAAGGAATATAATATTTTAAATTTATTTTTCATATCTGTATATTTTATTTGTTAACAATTGTTTACCAGCCTGCATTTTGTTTCAATACTCCCGACGATAAAGTAATCTGGTCGTTTGGTATCTGTTGAAACCCACGGGTTGCAATGATATTAGCCTTAAATTTAGCTGCTGTTGGAGGCGTAGCTCCATCTTGCAAATACGAAAGGGTAGTATTATTGGCAATTGTTGTTGCTGCAATATCAACACCCTGACGTAATAAATCCCAATAACGAATTCCTTCACCTACAAATTCCAGTTGACGTTCTGCCATAATATCTGCTTTTGAGACCGACGCAACAGCTGTAGCAGTAGGAATGGCACGTTGATGAACCCAATTATAGTAAGTTGCTGCTTTGGAGCTTCCTAGTTCGGCAGCCATTAACAATACATCAGAATAACGAATGGCAAAATAATCCTGATATTGACCAATCTGAAAATTACTAACGATAGAAACATTATTCTGATCACAGATAGGACTGTATTTTTTTAGATAATAACCTGTATATTCGCGATTATCAGCGGACTTCGTGTAAGATAAGTTTTCTTCTTTAATGGCGGTAATTGAAGCAAACTTCCGGGAATCGGCTGAACTAAACGTATTGTATAATTTAGGATCTACCGTACAAGCGCCCCAACCATATTGATAAGGGTATATAGATTGATCACGTACTCCTTCCATAACCATCCACCCATTACCGGTTATATTACCGTTATAATCCTGCGTAGAAGAATATTTAATTTGAAACACAACTTCGGGATTATCTTCACCAGCATAATTAACCTTTTTAGCCACAGAAGGGCAAGGCCATAAAGAAGTGAAATCACTTACCAATGCATGTCCACTATGTGCAATTACATCCTCCACAGCCGCCAATGCAGTTGCAGAAGTTTCGCCGCCAATGGTAGTAACTCCGTAGTAACCGGAATAGAATAAGTAAACGCGCGCAAGTAAAGACTCGGCTGCCCATTTGGTTACTCTTCCATTGGGTACACTTGAATAAACGTTAGAAGACAAGCTATCAGCAGCATAACGTAAATCACTCATAATTTGGGCATAAGTGATTGCAGGATCAGTTTGTGCAACATTCGCTAATGTTGGAACGGTTATCAACGGAACTTTCTCCCACAGGCGTACCATATCAAAATAACAAAATGCACGTATAAATTTAGCTTCGGCTTTGTATTGCTTTTTCAAATTAATACTGTCACCCCAGGTAACTTGATCCATTTTACCCAATAATACATTACAACGATAAATGGCTTGGTAATATGGTTTCCAGTCGGGACCAAATAATGAATTATCTGAAGGTGAAATAGATTTATTAAATTCATCCATCATTTCATAACCATAACCATCAGTAGATCCGCAGCCTCCAAAACAATTATCCGAAAATACTTCAGAAGCAACTGGGAATGCAGGTCCATTGTTCCATATTAAATCTAATCCATTGTAACATCCAACTAATGCAGAAAAAGCATCCGATGGTGTCTTATAATACGTGTCACTTGTTTTCTTTGGATCCGTTAGTTCGGTTGTCAGAAAATCGCTGCACGAGTTGAGTGCAATCAATGCAAAAAGTGCGATTGTTATTAATTTAAATTTTTTCATATTCATGTTTTCCTTTTTTATTAAAATTTAATATTAACTCCCACTAAGAAAGTTTGAGGACGAGGATAAGCGCCTAAGTCAACACCCTGGCCAAATGAATACCCTCCGCTGGCATCGGATGCCGAGTATCCAACTTCAGGATCTATACCTGTGTATTTTGTAAAGGTGATCAGATTTTCGGCAGCTACATAGATGCGAAACTGGCTCAGGTTTTTCCATTTGATATTTTTTGCCAAATCGTATCCAATAGTTATATTCGAAACTTTTAAGTAACTCCCGTTGTGAACAAAAATATCAGAAAAATCAGCGTAGTTGGAATTGTTCTGAGTTAAACGGGGCAGCGTGTTAGAAGTTCCTTCACCATGCCACCGACCTAAAATATCAGTTGTCCAGTTCGAATATGCGTCTGTTTGATTCCGATAAGATTGAACAATTTTGTTCCCTGCAACACCATTGGTAGTTATAGATAAATCAAAATTTTTGTAATTGCAGGCAAGAGTAAAACCAAAAATATGATGAGGATTTGGATCACCAATATTTGTTTTGTCATCGTAAGTAATTTTACCATCACCATTTACATCTACATATTTCAAATCTCCCGGTTGAGCAGTTGGTTGAAGCACTGTTCCACTTTTGCTTTTCCAAGCTTGAACTTCTGCCTCTGTTTGGAAAACTCCGGCTGTTTTATAACCCCAGAAATATCCGATAGGATTTCCTGCTGAAGCACGAAAAAATTCAGGACCATTATTCCAAAGACTGTTTGTTCCACCATGGATAATTCCGTCTGCTGTTGGAATATTGTTTACAACATTTTGATTATAAGCATATGAACCGCTTAAAGTATAATTGAAATATTTCCCGATTTTGTCGCTGTAAGATAATTGAAGTTCTAATCCTTTGTTTGTGACATCACCTCCATTAATATATGGATTTGTAGCAACACCAGCAGTAGCCAATAACGGAGCTGCAACTAACCAATCTTTGGTTTTTTTATTGTATACATCAAAACTTAAATTTAAATGGCTATTCAACAATCGTGCTTCAAAACCAAGATCGGTTTGATAGGATGTTTCCCATTTCGTATCTGTAACTCCAATTGTTGAAGGATAAGAACCAGGAGTTAAATTACTGTTCGTATTACCAAAATTATATTGTGCATTTGATAATTGTATTAATGACAAGTAGTTAAAAGCTGAAATTCCATCATTTCCATTTGTACCCCAACTCGCACGAATTTTCAGAAAGTCCATCCAGTCTTTTATAGATTCCATAAAAGGTTCGTTACTGGCTACCCATCCTGCAGAAATTGAAGGGAAATATCCCCATTGATGACCCGGAGCAAACATGGTTGAACCGTCAGCACGAAATACTGCTGAAGCTAAGTAAGTTTCCTTATAATTGTAGTTTATACGACCGAAGAAGGAAGATTGAGCATACACTGCATTTGCATTTCCTGATAAAGTCATCGAATGAGTAAGAAGTTGCGCAGCAGCAGCATATCTTTTGTAATAAACCGAATCAGGTTCTCCCTGAAGTCGCGTAATAGTAGAAGGACTACTCATTGTATAGCTTGTCACTTGTGAATTACTTAAATACGAACGATCAAAATTACCAAATAAAGTAGCTCCGGTATTAGAACCATACATATTCGACCCTTGATACTTGCGGTATGAACTACCTCCCAATACATCAATTTTATGATCATTTATTTTAAAACTGTAATTTACGGTGTTATCCCAATTCCATGTATATCCTTGTGAAGCACTTTGGGAGATATTTTCGTAATCGTTGTACGTATATATTGATAAATGTGTATACGTTGGAGTATAGCTGTGATAAGCCGAAGAAGAATAATTCAATCCGAAGGTTGATTTAATCTTTAAATTCTTTACCGGTTGAAGTTCTGCATAAACGTCTCCAATTAACTTTTGTGTTTTAGAATTATTCTGATTATTATAATGCATCAACGCATAAGGATTAGATTCTGCATTATCCCATGCTTTTTTGACATTCTGATTTAAATTATTGTCATAATACGAGATCATTTCATTTTCGCTATCCAGATACTTTCCTTTTGCATCATACATAGTCAAAATTGGACTTGTATTTAAAGCTCCCCTTAACGTATTACCATATATTCCACCATCCTGAATACCACTCTGGTTAACAAAGGAAAAAGTCATATGTTCTCCTACTTTAAGGTGATCATCGTACATTTTATGTTCAGTATTTGAATGGAAATTATAGCGTTCGTAATTCGAAAGGTCTTTCCCTCCGACAATACCTCCCTGTTGTGTATAGGATAAACCCAACGAGTAACTGGTAGCAGCATTGCCACCAGTTGCAGCAAGAGTATAATTTTGGGTAGGTACATTGGAAGAATACATTTGGTTCACCCAATTCGTTCCGGCTCCAAGTGCTTTGATTTGTGATTGAGAGAAAACAGGTAAATAACCTGAGTTTATTGCAGCTTCATTCTGCATGGTAGCATATTGTTGAGAATTCAACATTTTTGCTTTTCGGGCAGCATTCTGCACTCCATAATAAGCATCAAATGAAATCTGACCTCCTTTTTTGTTTACCGATTCCCCGTTTCTGGTTGTTATCAGAACTACTCCGTTTGCTCCATTGATACCATAGATAGCACACGATGCAGCATCTTTTAACACATCTACAGTTGCAATATCTGAATTGTTCAAATACGTAATATCACTAGTGATAACCCCATCTACGACGTAAAGTGGTGATGCATTTCCGATAGTTCCTACTCCACGAATGTTTACTTTTATTCCACCACCTGGTTGACCTGAAGTGGTAGTAATGTTTACACCAGCGGCTTGTCCCTGCAAAGCCTGCAAAGCATTGGTCGTGTTCATTTTTTGTAAGACATCGCCACTTACTGAAACTGTTGCACCTGTTACTAATTTCTTTTTTTGAACACCAAATCCGATTGCTACAACTTCATCAAGTGTATTTTCTTTTTCTTTTAAACGAATAGTAAGATGATCACCGCTTACATTTACTTCCTGGGGTGAATAACCCACGTAAGAAAAGACAAGCGTTTGACCTGCTTTTACCTGGAGAGTAAAAGTTCCGTTAAAATCAGTTATTGTTCCCTGATTTGTGCCTTTTACCTTAATGCTCACCCCTATTAGCGACTCACCAGTGGCCTCTGACAAAACAGTACCGGATACTTTCCCATCGGAATTTTGTGCCGAAACCAGTCCAAAAGAACATAGCATTACCGCGAGGATTGCGTACCTGTTAAAAAGGTTTTTTGTTACCTTTCGAACGCATTCAATCACATGTTTTTCATTCATAATTCATTTTAATTTAAAGTTAATAATTATCTGTTTTAAATTTAAAGCTAAACAACTAGCTTGCTTGTTAATTTAGTTTTTAATTGTTAATCTATGTTCGAAAATCTGTTTTCATAAAATACTGTATTATTTTTATCTATTTATTAATTGTTTTAGGTAATTTGCATTTCTTCTTCGCCATTATATCTGAACTAAAAACATCTGAAACAAAAGTATCTTAAGTTTCCTTATACTATAGGATCATTTTGTGTCAGATAATAGCCACATTTGTTGCAATTGTCACATCTTAATATAATAAAATTGATTTTTACTTAATATTTAACTACATAAGGTTTAACTTATCAGGTAAATAATAGTGTACTATTGTTCAGTTTGTTTTACATATAGCTTTGAGAATAATCCTGCCAATAAACGTTCTCTTTGGGTAGTTATTCATTATCTTTGATGGGTAGAAGAGCAAGTTTTAGATACGGAATTAGTATTGCAAGCTATCAACAGGAAGTTCGATAACTTGACAAAACATCTCAATATAGCGAAGAAATGATGTATTGGAAAAAGAGAACGCTTCATTACGCTTTTGATTGGCTGTTTACGAAACGCCTGAGGATAGTCCGAATAACAGCATTTCGCCATCAAAGGACTCGCTTTCAGTACAAGGAGAAAAGTCTAAGAAATTGCTTGCAACACGTCCTTTAAGAGAAAAGACAAGCAAGCCGAATGAAGGTCAGTTGTGTCATAAAGGTACTACCTTAGAGATCGTAAGTGACTTATTTGAGTTTCGTTCAATACATACCTTATATGCAACTCACAGAAGGTCTGCAGGATTGTTTTGGCGTAAACCTAAGTCAAGGAACTGTGGATAACATATTGCAGGATTTGTCCCGGAAATCATTGCCTGTGTACAATGAAATACGAAATAGAATAGAACAATCAAGCATAGTTGGAGCAGACAAAACGAGTGAGAATATCTCAATGGAGAACTATACTGGATGTGGGCTTGGCAAACCTCAAATTTGCCCTATATGTATAGCGATAAATCACGATGGAAAAAGGCTATAGATAAACCTGTTGTGAATGGATTACCAAACTCCATTTTAGTAACAGACCTATATATCAGGGTTATGTATAGTTGCAATTGTCACAACAGAAATGATACAGTAAAATTATAACATCTGTTGAAACAACAGGATACTTTGTATTCTGTATTAGGTGCGATTATGTATTATTCCTGTTGTTTTTTGTGAATACGCAAATACTCGGATGGTGACAATCCAAATTCTTCGCGAAAATTAATGGTAAATCTTTTCGGTGAATTGAACCCTACTTCATACGCTATTTCAGCAATCTGTAACTGGCTTTTTTCAAGAAGCTGACGACCACGTTTCAGTCGAATTGTTCGAATAAAATCAGCAGGACCTTTGCCGGTAATAATTATCAGTTTCTTATATAGATGACTACGACTTAGCCCTATAGCTGCTCCGAGTGATTCAACAGAAAATTCAGTATCGCTCATATGCTCTTCTACAACCTTGATAGCTTTTTCAATAAGTTTCTCATCCAAGGATGTAATAGTAATTTCAGCAGGGGAGACATCCATTTTTTGACTAAATGCAATATGAGACTTCTTTGTCCACTCTATGAATTTGTTAATGCGCAGTTTTAGTAAATTAAAATTAAATGGTTTAGTTATGTAATCATCTGCACCTAGTTCAAATCCTTCAATTTTATATTCTTCTGCAGTACGTGCCGTTAACAGAATAACCGGAATATGTGACCAATAAATGTTTGATTTTATTTGTTTACAAAGTTCGGTTCCACTCATAACCGGCATCATTACATCGCTTATAACGATAGTTACATCGAACTTCTCTAACTGTTCCATTGCCTCTTGTCCGTTGTTAGCTGTAACTACAGAATATTCTTCCCCAAGGTTATCAGCCATGAACTCACAAAAATCCTTGTTATCATCGACAAATAGCAATAGCGGTTTAGCTATGAAAAGTTCTTCGCTTTCTATATCTTCGTCTTCAACTTCTTCTGACACCTTTTTCACAGGCAATTTTTCTTCATTTTTAACTTCTACTTCCCTGATTGGAATTTGAAAGGTAAATACACTGCCTTGCGGAACGTTGTCTGTCACGGTTATAGTACCTCCATGAAGATTAATATATCCGCTTGCAATATGCAAGCCAATTCCGCTTCCTGTCTTTTCTTGATTTTGTGGAGCTTGGTAGAATCTTTCAAAAACATGTTCTTTTTGTTCGTTTTTAATGCCTGGTCCTGAATCAGATACGCTGACACTAACATTATCATCCTGTTTATTTATATGGATATTGATAGTTCCTCCATCATCTGTATATTTGAATGCATTTGAAAGCAGATTCGTAATTGCTTTTTGTATTTTATTCTGATCAAATTGCATTAATAGACTTTCCATTTCATTAAATAAGGAAAAACTAATATTACGTTCGTTTGCATAAATACAAAACGAACTGTAAATATCCCTGACAAAACTAACAAAATCACCAGACTTTAAATTCAATGTCTCCGCACCTACATCTAATTTACGGAAATCAAGCAACGAGTTTATCAACGTCAGTAATTGTTGAGCATTCTTATACATGGTGCTCAATTTTTTTCTCATATTTTGATTCGTTGAATCATTCAATAAAATTTGTAATGGCGTGATAATAAGTGTAAGTGGCGTTCGCAAATCATGGCTGATATTGGTAAAAAACCTTAACTTCATCTCATTTATATGTATTTCTTTCTCATGTTCCATTTGAATTAGCTGCTGCTCTAATTTTATTCGATGCCTTTCCTCTTTGCTCCGCAAATAGTACATCAATATACTTATAATTAAAACAATATATATAATATAAGCCCATATGGATTCATAGAATGGGGGTGTTACATTTATGAATAATATGGTGGAAGTATTATTCCAAACGCCATCGCTATTACATGCTTTAATCAAAAGTCTATAACTTCCGGATGGAAGTGAGGAAATTACGATTTTGTTCTCCTGAGTTGGTATCCATTGAGTATTAAAGCCTTCAATTTGATAGACATATTTTACTTTGTCTGCATTCAATAAATCTCCGGTTGTAAAGTGCAACGAAATAAGTTTATCATTATATTTGAAAGTTAACTTAGAAGTCAACTCCATTGGACGTTCAAGTAACTTGTGACCATTATAAAATGAATCCACTTGAATATCCTGATTCCCCACAGTCAATCCGGTAAATACAACTTTTGCAATAGGTTGATCTTTTTCAGCCATTTTATTCGGATTGAGCATCGTATATCCATCTACATGCCCAAGTAAAATATCACCATCACGTAGTTTGCAAATAGAATGGCTGTTGAAATAACTGTTCTTAAGACCATCTTTAACTGAATAATTTTTACTTGTAACAGTAAGTACATCATTCAATTCTCGCTTAACCGTTAATATTGAGAGTCCATTACTCGTCGTCACCCAAATGTTATTAAGATTATCTTCTGCAATACCTCTGATTGAATTATCGCATAAACCGTTTTCTTTGTTAAAGGAGTAAAGTGTATCCTTTTTCTGATCCCAGATAGTCAGCCCATCATTATGACCTAACCAGAGTATATTACGTCCATCTTTAAATACATTCGAAATCAGATTGTTCTTAAATCGTTGACTTCCTTTTTTATTTCCATAATATTTAGTTTTCTTGTTATTCGTAATGTCTACGACTAAAAGTCCATACACAGTGCCGAAGTACATTTTGTCACCCCCGTCATAAAACATATCCAATACATAATCAGTACTAATAAATGGTGATATTAAAGAGTCAAAATTTGTTGATTCGGATTGCAATATCTGAATTTTGCCTCCTAGGGTTCCTATCCATATATTTCCATATCTGTCTTCCTTTAAACCCCAAATATCATTATTCGTTAATTTACTGTTTTTTGTAGTATATTGGATCATTCTGCCATTTTCAGAACAAAACAGGCCTTTATGATATGTACCAATCCAAATACGTCCCTTTCTGTCTTCTAACATCGAGACAATAGCGGTATTTGGAACAGAAAGTTTTCTCACATTATTATCTGTATTATTTCCCTTCACATATAATCCGTTTCCATCTGTTCCCAACCAAATATTTCGAAGATGATCTTCCATTATAGAAGTGATATCAGTACATTCAGGATGTTGAAAGTTAATAAAGTTCCGAAAACTTTCATGATAAAATGTGAGACCTTTTTTATTATGTCCAATCCAGATAGTTCCGTTATTGTCCTGATATAAAAACTGTACACTGTTAGAGGATAAACTGGTGTATATCCATGGATGATGCACAATATTTATTATCGCATCTTTAGCTTTGTCATAAATAAATAATCCTTTGTGATCTGTCCCTATCCAGATTTGTCCGGTTTGATCTTCAACAATACTTGTTATTATGTTGCTTTGAGATTTAATGTCAGAGGTCAATTCTATTTTAGCCCATCCCTGATTCTGATTTTTTCTATAAAAAATCTGCTCAGAATTACTGGAATAAAGCCATAACCCGTTATTGTTGTCTGCATAAATTTTGGTGTTATTATTAGCGATGTTTTGGCTAATTAAATCTGGTAGTTTTACCTTTGTTTGAACACCTGAATTTTTATTCAATTGCCAACAAACAGACTTTTGAATAACAAACAGAAATTCACCAATATCGGCTATTTGAGTTGTAATCGCATCATAAAGTGGTGTTTTTAAATTGAATGTGGCTGTAGTATTCTTTTGAACATTGTAGAAAAACACTTTCTGTTTGTTTAATACCCATAGATTATGCTTCTTATCAACAAAAACTTTGCTATTCTGATCTGACGATATACCCAAACCATGTAATAACTGTTTTATATCTGAGATAAAGCAGTCTTTATCTCTTTTGTATACCATGTATGTAAATCCGAGATTAACCCAAATATTACCTAATCCGTCTTCTTGTAATCCTAATATATCATTTGAAATCAACGCATGACGAGCTCCTGAATTCATTGAATAAACTTTGAATCCATATCCATCATATTTGTTTAATCCGGACTCTGTTCCAATCCAGAGAAATCCGTAACTATCTCTTAAAATTGTTTTTACAGAGTTATTTGATAACCCGGCATTAGTTTCCAAATGATGAAAAATATAAGATGACTGTCCACGAATACTTTGAAAAAAAATAGTCCAAAATACCCCAAGTATATATAGCTGTCTTTTATATTTTTTCATAGGATAGTAATTTATACCAACTTTAAGATAAACATGAGTATTGAGTAAACTCTCTACTGCATTTATTTGAAAAAACACCCATGATAACTTGATTTTCTATTTTTGTTATCATGGACGCTTACTATGTTACTTTATTTCAATAAATTCAGGCTCATAAGGAGCAATTGTAAAATTGCCATCGTAGCTTTTGTCAAAAAGGAGACTTCTTGTTTTTCCTTTCATCTGAATTTCTTTTGGTTCACCACTAACATTCAGATAGAGAAAATGATTTTTATCAATCTGCCTGGCCATTACACCTGTAGGCACATTAGGACCTTTTTTTATGTTTAATTGATCTATAAGTTCATCAAGCAAAGGATTTAGGATATTTCTATCAGCCGGCAAACCAACATAAATAGCTCTGCCTTTACCATATCTGTTTGAAGTCATAATTGGATAGTCCTTATCCAAGCTGCTTATACTTCCAATAACTTCAGCTCCTTTGGACTCAATCACATCAAACCTTGTCGATTCCGTATCAACAGCTTTTCCTTTATATGTAAATTCAAGCTTTTTGCCCCTATATGATTTTCGGGATATTTCATTTAGATTCTCGGTTTCTTCAAAACTTGCAACACGTATTCCGAACACATCGCTTAAACGGCCCGGACGGGTGGACGTAAATACTTTTCCGGTTTCGTCAACTACGGCCGAATTACTGGTCATAATAACGGTTCCGCCATCTTTTACAAAATCACGGATTTTAGTAGCAGTCGTTTCATCCATCACTGTTACACCGGGTACAATCAGCAGTTTGTATTTCAACGGGCTTTTGCTTATTTCAACAACGTTAGCATCCATATTGCGAGAATAAAACAATCCCCAACATGCCTGTAATTGGTTATCTTGCTGCTCAGGGTAAGAACTGCTTGCTATCTGGCTTGGAAAAGAAAAAGCCAAACCCACTTCAGACTGCAATTTATATGGGAAATACTTTTCAATTTTTTTAAACTCTGTGGCTATTTTTTTATATTCATCATATTTACGGTTTGGAATTCCGTCCCAATCAAGCATTCCTTCCAAATATTGTTCTTCTCCGGAGTGCATACTTTGCCAGGTCCATCCGCAAACCATTTGATTACCATACATCAGCGTAGCATAAGCCGATTTACGGATAGAATTCGGCACAGCTGTCATGGTGGTAAATTCGCTACACCAGAAAGGATTTGTACTTTCAAATTGAATACGGGAAATTCCGAATAAAGAATTCATAACACCCCAATTGGTTGTTAATGAACTACCCGGATAAAAACCGCAACCCTCACGGGTCATTTTGCCTGAATAGGCAATCTGCGAATAGTCAAAATATTTCAATGGGCTGTAATACCAGGCATTCGTGTTCACCAGAGCGTTAGGTGCATTTGTGTTTACTTTATCAATTACTTTTAAAAGGAACTGGTTGACTTCATCCGATACAAAACGTCTGAAATCGAGCATTCTTTCCGGAACATCATTGCTATGAGTTGATACAGGGAATCCGATTTCTTCAAATTGATTAAATCTTCTTGACCAACGTTGAGTAGCCCATGCTTTGTTTAAATTATCAACGTTTGAATATTTATTCTTCAACCAAACAATGAATCTTTCTTTTGCCGTTTCTGAATAAGAAATAGGACCATCACCCGATTCATTATCTACGCCGAAAGCCATCAGCGCCGGATGTTTTCCATACCGTTTTGTAATGGCATCGGCATAGCGCAAGGCATACATCTGATACATTGGGTCACCTACATCCTCCATATATCGATGGTTCGGATACTGCACAATGCCATCTTGGTTTACAATGTCTATTGATGGGTATTTATGGTGCAGCCACATTGGTGCAGGCCGTACAGCAATATCCAAGATTACTTTAATCCCGGCTTGATTCATCATGTCCATAACCTTGTCAAACCATTCAAAGTCAAATTGTCCTTCCGAAGGCTCATAACTGTCCCAAGCTAAATGCCCCATACGGACAGATGTAAATCCGGCAGCTTTCATCAGCTGGATATCATTTTTTGTTTTTTCGAGATTCTTATCATCATGCGGATGATAATTTGTTCCAATATACAACCCCTGTGCTTTTATAACAGAGCTAAAAAAAAGAGGAATTATAATTAGAAACAAAATTGTGATTTTACTGTTTTTCATTTAATTATCAATTTATTTAGTATTAAATAAAGTTTCAAAACTCGGTACTGTCAATGAATTCCCGGGAATTGCAAAAATCAATAACCCAACATTGGCAAATTTATGAATATTCTTCTAAATACTTTTGCGTTTTACTAAATTCAGCAAGATAACATCATTTTCCCGAATATCAAGTTCCTTTGAGAATGCAGTATTCTCCTTAACCTCAATTGTCTCGGTGTCAACAGGAGAACCGTTATTATGACTTTTCAATTCTTCAACCTGCTGTCTGTTAAGTTGTTTTGGTTTACCCATATCTACATATTCTGTATAAACATCATTTACCCGGTAACCTACCTTATAAATCTCCAGCGTATAGGTTCCAGCCGGCACATGGGATATACTGACTTTCACTTTACCCTTGGGTTTAGAGGGCAAATCTTTCACATAATATGTCTGATTATTTACAGAATCCGGAAGTGTGTTTGTAAAGTTCCAAAAAAGCAATTGAATTCCGCCGTTATCGGTTTTAGTTGCCCAAGAACGTGTATCCGTGTTTTTTAGTTCTGTTTTTCCGAGTTTATTCATAAATTGGTAAGCATAAAACGCCGACTTTGGAATTCCTTGAATAGTAAGAAGCCCAAATCCTCCATGAAAAGGGGTAAAGCGAGGACCTGGTTCCTCAAAAACATCGGTGAATACCCAATATGACATTGAATTGGCAACAGTTCCAACCTGTTTTATTTTTTCCAGAATGTATGATGCTTCATGATAACTGTCGTGAATCGGATCGGCAGGAGTGTATGACGAACTCCATTCGGTATAGTGCAACTCCAGATTCGGTTTAGATGAAGCAGCAATCTCTTTACGGGATTGAAGCACATCTCCACTGACAGCCATCGAATCTTTGCTCAAAACGGTGCCACTGTTGCCATATTCATCAAGAAATCCCTGTTTTACTCCATACGAATGAGTACTGATAAAATCAATGGGAACATTATTTTTAACGCAGAAATCAATCATCTCGCTTTCCCATGCAGCACCTGCCGTCCCAGGTCCTCCAACCTTATAATCTGAATTTACACTTTTGATCGCTTTGGCCGTGTACTGGTATAATTTAAAGTATTCAGCTTGTGTGCCTGTCCAAAAACCCGGCGATAAATTAGGTTCATTCCATACCTCGAAATACCAGGTTTTCACTTCTGCAGTTCCATATCGTTCGGTAAAATGTTGGGTAAGATTGCGAATTAAATCTTCCCATTTTTTATAATCTTTAGGCGGAGTAACATTTCCTTTCCACCAAAAAATCGTTTGATGACCACTTGCCAGTGCATTGGGCATGAATCCCAGCTCCACAAATGGTTTAATCCCGATACTTAACAAATAATCATATAATGCATCTACATACATATAGTTGTATTGCGGATTCCCTTTACCATCTTCTGTATACACTGCCATATCGTCGCTTAGAAGTCCGTGCATACGGATGTATTTAAAATCGCACTCTTTTTTTACAAAAGCCAATTGTTGTTGCCAGTCTGCCCGAAGCCCTTCGTTGGCTCTTCCTGCTCCGACACATTGTTTGAACATAGTATTCAAAGCGTCTTTTTCTGCATTGTAATCAACATTGATTACCCTTTGGAGCATCTCAGTTTTTTTGCTCTTTTTATTTAATGCAAAGGCAGAAGTCATTGACAACATGAAAATTGTAACTAAAAGAAAACGGTTTAATTTCATTTTGAATTTATTTTACTAGATTATATATTAGCATTTACGAAATATTGTTTATACTATTGCATATTACACTTGTTTTAATTTCAATGCAATATCAAGATGTAAAGTCTAAACTCATTTTGCGAACGTACTTATTGTAAGTATTTGGAGTGGAAATAAAAAACACCATAATGTTTTAAAGAATCATTTTTGATTTAGCACAATTTACGAATAAACCATTATCTTTTTTTGCGTTCCGGTAATTACAATCTTGTATGCATCAATATGACAATATCCGTATTCCATTTTAAGTATTTCTTCCATATGTACTTTTTTATTGCCGACATCCCTAAAATAAGGATATCGAAAGTTAGTGATATAAGTCCGATTCAACATTCCACTAACATTTTATTTGGATCAGAACAACAAACCTGAGAATCTTAATTCCTATTGATTTTGTTGTACTAAAAAACTATCTAAATTTATTTTGAAATGAATGAAGCTGGCTTGAGTCAAACTATCAGCCTCATACACATAAGTGTTAACTTACACCTAAAATCAATAGCATATTGTATGCTTTGATTAATACATTGATCACATGAAAGTTGAATAAAGAAACACAACTCAAATCAAAAAACGAAGTAACTCTTAATTTCAAACTACTTATAAATTAAAGGCAATGCTAAATTCTGCAATTGAAGTCTGTTTCTATACCCATAAACTAAAGAACAAAATTATATTAATTGTCATTGGGTAATAGTGCTGTTTCGTATCAGATAACGGTCATATTTGTTGCAAATGACACTGTTATATGAAATGGGCTTCTAACATGCTGTCTCATCCAATAGAATCTGTTATATATAATCCAGTCAACAGATCTGTGTCGGATAGTGAGTTCTCCAATAGTGCGGATCATAAATAAACGAACGATTTTTGCATTGTCGGAATATAATAAGCACCTTTTGAATTGAACAAATTGCAGGACAAAGCGAAGTCAACGATTGCCTGAATGGAGTCCGAAAATTTGGGACTAAATCGTAATTACTGGTTTTACTGCCAAAACAACGTATGTATAAACAGCAGTATTAGCATATAGGTTCATGTCCCTCTCCTTCCGCAAAAGGCTAAAATCCTAATTGGTTTTATCCTTTTTCATTGCCGATAATGATAATTCTTGTAATGACAATTCTTACGGAAGCAGACAAAACTTTGCAGGAATATCATAAAAAATTCTCTGTTGAAACTAAAATTTCGACAGAGAATTTTCAGAGTATTAAAGACACAAACTATCGTATATTTTTCTTAAAAGCGTCTAGCCCGCTATCCAGATATTTCTTAAAAGACTTTGGATCATAATCGGCACCCTGAGGTTGTACCAGCAGGTTTCCTTTGACATCAAGCAATACATAAAATGGTTGTGAGTTGGTATTGAAACGTGAAGCTTGTAAATCGCTCCATTTATTGCCAATAGTCTCAATTTTCCTACCACTGGATTTTGATACGCTTTGTTCGGCAACAGCCAAATCGGTTTTATCGTCAACATAAAGCTGAATTACAACATAGTCCCGGGACAAGCATGTGAGTACATCGTTGTCGGACCAAACGGCAGCTTCCATCTTGCGGCAATTTACACAGGCATGTCCTGTAAAATCTATAAATACCGGTTTATTCATCTTCTTTGCGAATGCTAATCCTTCATCATAATCAAAGAAAGCATCCAACCCAAGAGGTGCATGGAAAATTTCGCTGTATTTATGATGTCCCGAGTTCTGTCCAATAGCAGTTTGCATATTAGTTCGCGACATATCAAAATCCTGCGTGCTCATTGGAGGCAAGAATGCTGAGATTGATTTAAGGGGCGCACCCCAAAGTCCGGGAATCATATACACGGTGAACGACAAGGTTATAATGGCCAGGACTAAACGGAATGTAGACACATGTTTCACTTCGCTATCGTTAGGCAACTTTAGCTTTCCTAATAAATAGATACCCAAAAGACCTGAGATCACGATCCACAACGAAAGGAAGATCTCCCGGTCAAACAAATTCCAGTGATAAGCCAAATCCACGTTTGAAAGGAACTTAAACGAAAAGCCCAGCTCCAAAAATCCCAACACCACTTTCACACTGTTCAACCATCCTCCTGATTTCGGCAAAGATTTCATCCACGACGGGAACATCGCAAAGAGTACAAACGGAACAGCCAATGCAATAGCAAAACCAAACATTCCGATAGCCGGACCCAACAATTGACCCATAGTGGCTGCCTGAAATAACAGGTATCCGACAATAGGCCCCGTACACGAAAATGATACCAGTGCTAATGTCAGCGCCATAAAGAAGATCCCCGATAAACTATCCTTATTCCCCTTTTTGTCTGCTTTATTTACCCACGATGAAGGTAACACCAACTCAAATGCACCTAAAAACGACAGTGCAAAAGCAACCAGCAATAAAAAGAAAAAGAAATTAAAGATACCATTTGTAGACAACGCATTGAGAGCATCAGCTCCAAAAATAACCGTAATAAGCAATCCCAGCACCACATAGATTAAAACGATAGATAATCCGTAAAGCAATGCATTGCGAACTCCTTTTCGTTTTGAAACCTCCCTTTTCGTAAAGAAACTGACGGTCATGGGAACCATAGGGAAGATACAGGGCATCAGGAAAGCTGCAAATCCTCCTAATAATCCAAGTATAAAAATCGTCCAGAATGACTGCTTGCCTATAGACAGGGGAGAAACAGCAACTGCTTTTGTATTCGAAACGGAGGTTGCAGAATCTTTTACAACCGTTTTGGCTGAAGCTACAGCTGCTTTGGCTGTATCGGCAACAGGTGTTGCTGCAGAAGGAGACAAAGCTTTTGCATCTGAAGGTACAGCTTTAGAGCCTTTCAGGTCAAATGAAAAGTCTACATCCTCGGGAGGAAGACACTGGCTGTCATTACACAGCATAAAAGTAACGGATCCTTTAACCTTTGCTGCAGGAACATTCAGTTTGATCTTTTGAGTAAAAACAGCCTTCTTCTCGAAGAAGGACACGTCCATTTCAAATACCTTTTCATAAATCTTTTTAGGCTTTGGCGATTCACTCACCTTCCCTACTAACACGTAATCGTGCGATGGGGTAAATTTAAACGATGTTGGAACCGGTCCGCCTTCACCCATAAACTGCGAATATAAATGCCAACCATTATCAACCGTTGCTGTAAGGACAAGATCAAACTCGGTGTCCGAAATCTGTTTGTTCGAGAAGCTCCATGTAACGGGTTTCTGGATCTCAGCAGACATGCCGAGTACGCAACATAAAAGCAAAAAAGATAAAACTACTTTTTTTGTCATAATGTATATCTGATAGTGTATTATTCTCCTTTGTGAGTCATGATGTCTAACACCATGCGATCCGTTTCGGTCATCCCCTCCGACCCTATTTTAGTAAGATTATGAATTGTTTTATCCACATCCTCATCGGTTATGCCTTCAATGGAAGTTACAACTTTATTATCCATGGCCATCAAGGCAGATAAGGTGGCTGTTGAAACCCCGTTGGATACCTTCAATGCACAGCTCGGTTTCGCCCCATCACAAATCATACCGGTAATGTTGCCAATCATATTCTTGATGGAATAAGCAATCTGCTCACGGGTACCTCCCATCAGATAGGTTATGCCGCATGCCGAACCCGTAGCCGCAACAATAGCGCCACACAAGCCGGACAAACGACCAAGACTTTGCTTGATATATATAGTCATTAAATGACTTAATGCCAATGCGTGAATCAATTCATCTTCCGATTTGCCCGTTTCCTCTGCAAATACCGATACCGGAAGCGTGGCAGCAATACCCTGATTACCACTTCCCGAATTACTCATTACCGGAAACATGGCTCCGCCCATACGCGCGTCACAAGCGGCTGCCGTAACCGATAACATACGGGTGAAAATGGTATCTCCCATTATATTTTGCTGACTGCCATGACTCACTGTCTGCGCTACGCTGTGACCATATTCACCTTTCATCGATTCATTGGAAGCGGCCCTATTCATAACGGATGTTTTCAAAATAAACCTCAACTCTTCAACAGGACTTTCGAGAGCAAAATCGCACACCTTATTAAACGACAAACCGACAGCTTTCTCGGGACATGCACCTCCCTCCGACTCATCATCCAAATGCAAAAGTACTTCTTTATTTTTCTGAATATGCGAAAAGCGGGTGTGATCACGACTTATTATTACCGATGCCTGATCATTTCCTTTTATGACAGAGACTTCTATATAGAGTTTTTCGGCAATTCTTTGTTTCAAATAAATAGTCATGACCTTATCCTCTATCATTTTCTTGCCTTGTTCCAAAGCTTCGGGAGTAAGATCTTTAAGGACTTCGAGGCCGTATTCAGACTTTCCGATCAGCGCACCCAGTGCTATGGCAATGGGTAAACCGACCATACCGGTACCGGGAATACCCACACCCATAGCATTTTTAAGCATATTGGAGCTCAGTGAAACTTCAATCTTATCCGGAACTGAACCCAGTACTTCTGTAGCTCTTGCTACTGCCAGGGCAACTGCTACCGGTTCGGTGCAGCCTATAGCCGGAATAACTTCGTGTTTGATGAGGACGATTATTTCTTCTCGTTCGGTTTGCGTAAGCATTATTCCTGTTTTAGTGGTGTTGAATCTTTATGCAAAGGTACGACATATTAACAAGGTCTTTTGCATTTTAAAGGCAGAATAAATAATTAAAAATAGCTAAGTTCTGTCAGATATAGTTTAGTCAGTACATATATCAAAACAGCAAAGAAAAGTAATTTTTCAGGGAGAAAAATAATAAATAAGAAGCAGGTCTGTAGATATATGTTGGTTATTATTTCCAATCAGGCATTGATTTAAATTGCAGACTCAACCTTTTCGGGACGAGATACAAACCAAAAGAAGAACTCTCTTCCGGGTTATAAGCCGGAAGCAGGTAGTCAAAAGGAATAAGAATAACTGATAATCAGTCCGATAAAAGGATGCTTGTTTAAAAACATCTTTTCGTTTAGTCTGTAATGCTTCACTGTGACGATTTTGAGCAATTATCTTTCCGTCTGAAGTCAGATGAGAATTCAGGGATATAAATTGAAGCAAATCCACCTGATCAGCATTATTGTTCGCTCCTTTCCGATCGGGAACAGGATTACCTGCAAGCGGATTCCCTGAATTGTGCAAAACCGGGCAAAGCTAAAATATCTGCTTAAGCTTATAACCAAAACAGGTTGTGACTGTCTCTTTTGAAGTTCAGCACTTCTGTTGTTTTCAATCCGGGTTCCCGTTGCGCTTAACCTGTATCGGTGCAATGTATGCAAACCCGTACCGGATGCAGGCAAACAACAGGATTCTTTTTTTTTAAAACCGGCTCTTTAAATACGATCAGAGTATCCCGTCACGGTTTCATCACCACTCCCCGGTTCTTCCGTCCGTCCACCTTCAGGATAATGGGTTTATCAAAACGGATATGCCGTATATATTCCGATTCATAGGCTGCCGGCCGGGCATTCAGGTAGTCGGTATCATACGTGCCATCATGCAGAAAAGGATTAATTGTAAAATAGGCTACCCCAAATGACGTTAAGTTCTGGAAGAAATGCGTACCCTGGCTGGGGTCTACCCGGTAAGTCGATAAACCCGATTCGACGATCAGCCGGGCATTGCTGATATGCGACCATTTCACCGGAATGCCCAACCACGGGTCAGCCGATCCCCAGCGTCCCGGTCCTATCAGTACATAATGACGGTTCTCGTTTACCAGCTGGCGGTTCAGCTTTTCAATTTCATACATGATCTGTTGGTTTTTCGCGGCGCTGAAAGCTTCCGGCTTCACATAAACCAAATCGTACAGATCATTGGTAATGCCATGTCCCAGGGCGCTGTGACAGGTAATGATAGCATTCGCTTCCGGTATTGAACCGATATCCTCGTTGATCATTTCCTTGCTGTCAACGATAGGCCGTATCTGCAACAGATAAAAGACATGTTGTTTCGCGGGTGTATAATCCAGGTTAACGGCAAATTCAATCTCTATCGGACGCCCCATCTCGGATTGTGCAATGCGCAACACTTCTTTTAAAATCTCTGCCAGCGGAAATACATTATGCTGCAACACATTGGCAAACGTTATCAGTTTCCGGCCGCCTTCATACAAGCTGTCCTGAATAGACCTGTCCTGCAAATTATAAGTCGAGGCAATGTATTTTAAAGTCCCGTCCTTTTCAGCATCCCCAACGCCGATCTTCAGCAGGTTAAAGCCATCATCCACCTTAGGGACAAAATGCGTCTGGCTCAAATCCAGCGCATTAAAATAAGTCTGTGTCTCGCGTAATGCCAGCTCCACGCTACCGGTCTGCAGCACATTATTCGGATAGGCCGGTGAGAACCGCAGGCTCGTACCGCCATCCATAATATATTTTCCCAGCCCCATGGCGATATTCGCAATCCCATCTTCCGGCTTTTCCGCCCCGATAGGATAATAGTTTAACGAGCGGGTCACTCCGGAGAAAGAAGGATAAAACCGCTCACCGTAGGAATTCCCGCAAATCTCCTGAAGCACGACAGCCATTTTCTCTTCGTCGATCACGTTTTTGGTAGCCGTCATATACGCCTTACTATCCCGGTAGAAAACGGAAGCATACACTGCTTTGATAGCCTCGCATACCATGGAGAGCATATGGATCCGGCTCCCCGAATTACAGGGCACCATATAGGTCGAGTAGATTCCTGCAAAAGGCTGGTAATGTGAATCCTCCAACAGACTGGAGGAGCGGACGGCTATCGGCGAGTTCGTTACGCCCAGGAAGGCATTAAGGTCGGCTATCAGGCGTCGCGGAATGCGGGCTTTCAGAAAATGTTTCAGGATTTCCTCATCTTCCAGGTCCGACAGGGCAAGGGTATAGAGCTGATTTAGTTCCATAAATTCGGTAAAATTCTCCGTACACAGCACCACGGTCTTGGGGATGGTGACCTGACTATCCTCAAACTTTTCAAGGCTTTCGTTCCGCTTGATCATAGCGTCGATAAACGCCAGACCGCGACCTTTTCCACCCAACGAGCCTTCACCGATCCGGGCAAAGTTGGAATACTGGTCAAAGCGGTCCCGTTGAAAAACGGCGACCACTCCCCTGTTCTTTACTTTCCTGTAATTGACGATAGCATCAAAGATGACTTGCCTCACCTTGCTCAAATCGCTCAATGCGAAATTATCCACATTGATATTCTTCAGGAACTCCGCCAGAGGAAACATGGCACGGGAATATAACCAACGGGAGATATTATTCCGCGAGACATGATAATACAACGATTCGTCGCTTATCTTGAAAATACTTTCCTGTAACCCTTTCAGGTTTTCAACGTGCGCCTCCTCTTCTCCCGTGTTGGGATTGACAAACAGGAAGTCTCCGAAGCCGAAGTTCTCAGTGATCTTCTCCCGTAACTCCATCAACAGGGTCTTCGACATCTTATTTATAAATGCCGCCTTCATGGTGTCTGCAGCCGCACGGTTCGACTCTTCCGTCGATTCTACAATCAACGGGATCAGCTTATCGTGTTTCCTGATTTCAAAGCACAGATTGATACCGGCCTGCTTATTCTTGACTCCCCCCTGGGGATAACTGACGTCCGTGATAACCCCCAGCATATTATGCCTGTACTTTTCGTAAATAGCGAGTCCCTCCTCGAACGAGCGTGCCAACAGTATCTTCGGGCGTCCACGCATACGCAGCATTTGTTCATGTTCGTTCAGCGCTTCGGTCATAAACGAACGCGACTGCTTAAACACGAACTTATACAGGTGCGGTACAATAGACGAATACCAGCGGATAGAATCTTCCACTACCAGAATCACCTGCACGCCCACCGACTTTACATCTTCCTCCACGTTCATCCGATCCTCTATCAGCTTGATAATAGCCATCAAAATATCCGAATTGCCCAGCCAGCTGAACACGTAGTCGATAGCGCTCAGATCCTCGTTCGCAATACGTTGGGATACAGATTTAGAGAAAGGAGTCAGGACGACAATCGGAATATCGGGGAATTGCTGTTTGACCTTTTTGGCCCATTCGAACGGGTTAATACTATCGCCGCTGGGCATGGATATGATCAGCTCGAACGTACGCTCACGAAGCAAAGCATTCGCCTCTTCCTCACTCGACACCAACCGGAACCGCGGCGGATAACGCAGGTTCAGCGAAGTATATTCATTGAAAATCACTTCGTCAATCCGTCCATCCTCTTCCAATACAAAGGCATCATATTTGCTCGCGAACAACAACACATTATAAATCCGGTGTGTCATCAGGTTGGCAAACGATGTATCCTTAAAATATAGCTTCTTTATACTCGGTGTATTCATAAACAATTTACAATTAATGACACCAGATTACCTGCTTATATATTTTGTTTTAAATACTCAACAGAGCAAAAGTAATAAAAGCATTCAATTTGGGGTAAAAAAGGGACTATTTTTTTTACGTATGTACTATATAGATAAAAAAACATTAAATAAATATCAATTTATAAATATCTACCTGTAAATAGTTACTATCTTTGCGCTCATTTTAATAAAAACGTAAACTGCCAACAGAGCCTGACACACCCAAATACCAAGGCAGAGACTTATTGATGTCGATTAAGTCATTATCGATAAGGGAAAACACACATTATGGACATAAAGAAGGTAATACGGAAAAGAAAATCATGCAGGTCATTTAACCGGGATGTAGTGAACTATGGGTTAGTAAAAATTCTTAATAATTATATCCTTGAAAACAGTACTTCCTTAAACGGGGAGGTTATCAAGCTACATATTGTTGAGAAAAGCTCCAAAGAGAAAAAGATGAAACTTGACTATGGAGCAATTAAAGGACACCATGTCTACCTGTTGGGAACTTCAGACACTTCAGGCTTTTCAAAAGTCAATTACGGATACCTGATGGAGAAGGTCGTCCTGAAAGCCACAGACATGCGCCTCGCCACCTGTTGGATCGGTTATTTTGACAAGGACTATTTTCCGGAAGTAATCGTTGAAAAGGAGAAGGAAATACCCGGCATCGTCATTCTTGGCTTTTCCGAAAGAAACAGACCAACGTTGGAAAAGATCGTCAGGTTCTCACTGAAAGCCTCCAAAAGAAACGAATGGAAACAATTGTTTTTCAATTATAAATCGGACTTACCGCTTAGCCACAAACAAGTCAAAGGATATGCCGACTCGCTTGACATGGTTCGCCTGGCCCCCTCATCCGGCAATACACAACCCTGGAGAGTCTTCTTTGACGAAAGCGCAGCCGAATTTCACTTCTTCAAGAAAGCCGTCAACAAAAATTACGAAAAAACCGGCATGCACTATATTGACTTAGGTATCGCCCTGTCCCATTTCGAAATGACCGCTGTACAAAACAAGTTATCCGGTAGCTGGAAGATTTATCCGAACGACCAAATAACCTCACCCGCAGAACTGGAATACATCATCACCTGGAAATGCAACAAAAAAACCACCGCCGCCCTGTAACCATACCCAATCCCCCGAACCAATAATCACAGCAGCCACTCCCTCCCCAGGAGCACAGCTCCGACATTTTGGTAGATGTAGCAAAGACATAAAAAAGATTCTGAGGAGCGTAGCTCCGGTATTTTGGTAGATGTAGCAAAGACATAAAAGATGTTCTGAGGAGCGTAGCTCCGACATTTTGGTAGACGTAGCAAAGACATAAAAGATGTTCTGAGGAGCGTAGCTCCGACATTATGGTAGATGTAGCAACGACATAAAAAATGTTCCCAGGAGCACAGCTCCGACATTTTGGTAGATGTAGCGAAGACATAAAAAATGTTCCGAGGAGCGTAGCTCCGGCATTTTGGTAGATGTAGCGAAGACATAAAAGATGTCCTGAGGAGCGTAGCTCCGGCATTTTGGTAGATGTAGCGAAGACATAAAAGATGTTCCGAGGAGCGTAGCTCCGGCATTTTGGTAGATGTAGCGAAGACATAAAAGATGTTCCGAGGAGCGTAGCTCCGGTATTTTGGTAGATGTAACAACGACATAAAAGATGTCCTGAGGAGCGTAGCTCCGACATTTTGGTAGACGTAGCAAAGACATAAAAGATGTCCTGAGGAGCGTAGCTCCGACATTTTGGTAGATTAGAATATGATTCAATGCCTGTTCTGAGGAGCGTAGCTCCGGCATTTTGGTAGCAACAATCATGATCCAATACCTGTTCTGAGGAGCGTAGCTCCGGCATTTTGGTAGCAACAATCATGATCCAATACCTGTTCTGAGGAGCGTAGCTCCGACATTTTGGTAGATGTAGCGAAGACATAAAAAAGGTTCTGAGGAGCGTAGCTCTGACATTTTGGTAACCATTATCAACCCGCACATTCCATTCCAACTATCATATCCCCGCCATTTTACGATCCATTATCAACCCTCACATTCCATTCCAACCATCATATTCCCAATACATTACTTCCCTCAATCCAACCACCCTGCCCATTCCAACCATCATATCCCCGTCGTTTTACGATCCATTATCAACCCTCACATTCCATTCCAACCATCATATCCCCAACACATTAAGACCTTCAATCCAACCACCTTGCCCATTCCACCGATCGTATCCCCGCCACATTACTCCCTTCGCAAACCGGAATGTATGAATCATGTGATTTATTTTAAATATTCCGTAACACCGACCTGTACAAAACTACGCAACTTTGTATCGTCCTTAAAATTCATTCGCCGCACCCACAATTACCGGCCATGATCCCAAAATCATTCCGTCTCAACAACATATATTCTTGTTTATAAACCGGATACCAAACAAACCAAACCGACAAACCGAAAACTATGAAAGTCGTCCTGATGCTTATTTGTTCCAATATCTTTATGACCTTTGCCTGGTACGGGCACTTAAAATACGGACACGGATGGCCGCTGTGGAAGGCAATCCTCCTCTCATGGGGCATTGCCCTGATCGAATACTGCCTGGCCGTACCCGCCAACCGACTCGGTTACGGTCAGTTCACCGGCTTTCAACTGAAGATTATGCAGGAAGTCATTACCCTCAGTGTCTTTATCGTCTTCGCCATGACCTTTCTGGGCGAAAAGCTTGCCTGGAACTACCTCGTCGCCATGGCCTTTCTCGGTCTGGCCGCCTTCTTTGCCTTTGCCTTTAAAGCCGGATGAATACGAATTTAAAATCTTTACGACCCATACTCAGACCCACGAAATCCAGTCTCAAAAACGGCGGCAAACTATCCATCCGTTTTATTCCGCCGATTCCGCGTAAGTCCGCGTTCTCTTCTCTTCCAAAACAAGGCAACAGCTTATTCCGGGTACCTCCATCCCCCTGACCCGCATTCATCCGCATTCCGTCTTTCATTCATCTTTTTATCGCTCATTCCACTGCAACAAACGCCGAATCAGAAGACTTTTTTCCGTCCGCGCTCCGGGCAAACAGGTAACAGCACACGATCTCCTCCGCCCGGACGTTCGTGCACGGAATCAGGATCGACCCTGTCTCCTCACTGCCCCGCTCCTGTCGGGTAAGAAGCAGTTTCCCCGTACGCATTTCGGCAAACGCAACCACCATGTCGGTCGGCAGCGCCACGGGCAGATCCGCTTGCGTCTCATAGCGAATCGTGATCCCGTCACCACCCGTAACGCTTCCCGACACCTTCACGCCGGGCAACGAACCCTTCGAAATCAGCAACCGGGGATAGTTGATCACGGCACCATTCCCCGTTACGGTAAAAGCCGTTTTAAAATTAGCCGAGATAAACCGGTTATAAGCGGACAATCCTTTTCTGTTCTCCACGAAGCCCTCGCCGATAATGCCTCCGAACGAATTATACACCCCGGCCAAAGCGCTAAAACGTTGTATCTGCTCTTCCTGTGCTTCCGAGATCTTTCGCTTTAGGTTAAATGCCTTACTGCGAACGATGTTCCGCCCGTTGTAGGACATCGTGGTGAAGTTACCCATCGATTTACGCATCGAACCCATCAGGGGATTTTGTGCAATACTCATAGTGTTTATTTTTAAGTGAATAGATTGAAAGTGATTTCATAGTGCCGGAAAATACTTTTCCATACATATAACAACGTAAAGACATAAAGTGTTTATTTATATGCCGATAAGTTAAGACAACATCTGCCATACAAAACATAGCACAAAACACTAACCACAATAGGCACAATAGGACACAAAAACTAAAGAATAAAGAACACAACAGCTAAATATCAATTGATCTTTTTACAATAAAATGATTATGTGACATTTATATATTGTGATCTATTGCGTCTATTGTGGTTATCTTTCAGTCTGTGCACGGTCGTTGTATCCTCTGTCTTCGACCTTGGTTTGACCCAGGTTCAACCGTGGTTTGAAGTTATATAAAACATATATACCATGTATATACCATGTATAAATAACCTATAAACAACGTATTTATGTAAATATGTAATATCTATATGGATAGTAGATTTTGTTTTCATGGAATTAAGATTTGATATAACGTTGAACCTCGGTCAAACCAAGGTCGAACCTGGGCTGAACACAGAGTATACACGGAACGGACACGGAACGGACACGGAGCAAAGAGCGGACAAATCCTTACGCCTGCCCGATCGAAAACAGGACGGAACAGACTCTGCGGACGGTCTTTTGTAACACGAAATTCAACACTTTTATATTTCATTAAAATAATTATCTAAAATGTTGTGGCTGTTAAACAGAGTTCGTACTTTTGGAGAGGAAAGAGACGCATAAAGGATGCCTGGTCCGAAGAAGGCCGGCACTGCGACGAAAAGCCCGGCAAGGCAGCCAAGTGCTCAGCAAAGAAACAGTATTTGTCCTACAGAACAGGCATATCCGCCACGTCTGAGGTCAAAGCTTTAATCATTCAACATACAAAAGATGAAACACGATAATCGTTTGACAACCTATAGATTACAAAAAGTACTTACGTGGTGGTCTTAACCGAAACAAGCCGAAGCTAAAAAGACGGAATGCAAACGGTGCAATGATGCAAAGATAAAAGCTGATATTTCATAGATTTTCACAGCACTTTAAGCCGCTGAAATCCGGCCGGACAGCTATAACGGATATCCAGCCGGGACTATACCAAATTGAGAGATAATAAATTAATTTATATAAACCTAATTAATCGGTAAAATGCCAACCATAATAAAGCTACCAGCTCCGCAAAGAGACCTTTGTTTTCCGCTTATGAAGGCATTGGAATTGCGTAGGACAAAAAGAAAATGGAAGGACGCCAGTCTATCCGATCAGGAACTATCCAATCTGTTATGGGCTGCATGTGGACTTACGGTAGAAGAGACTCCAAAAAGTAGAAGTAAACGGACAGTGCCTTCTGCCAGAAATTCGCAATCAATAAAAATATATATTGCATTAAGTAAAGGTCTTTTCCTGTATGATGAAAAGAATCACAGCCTGATACAAGTGATTGAGGATGACATTCGGAAATATATAAGTAACCAAAAGATAATGAAATCAGTACCTACAGGATTAATATATGTTTCAGATTATACAAAATTAAAGGGATATATTGGGACGGATGATAATCTGAGATGGTTTATTTCAGGCACAGAAACCGGATTTATCAGCCAGAATGTTTATTTATACTGTGCATCGGCACGGCTTAATACAGCAGTCATCGGCTTGGTCAACAGAAACAAGCTGCAAGAAATAATGGGATTGAAAGAGTGGGAAAGAGTTGTCTATACACAAGCTGTTGGGGAATCACCGGAATATTAGTCAGGCGATAACTGATAATGATAAAAAACCGATACCCAATACACTAAACTTTATACAAGCGGAACAATCGGCATAAGCTGGCATTTTCAGCAGAAATAGTAAGACCCGACGTGAAGTTGTGACCGGTATTGGAAATCAGTCATGCAAAGAACTCCTTAATCGATTAAAATACAGACATAATGCAACGTATCATTTATAGGACATAACCTTCCTGCTGCCGGGTTAATGTCGCAGGACCCGACCGATTGATATAAAAACATATCCAAGTTTACGACACAGTTATTTATACAAGCAACAATCCTATGAAACGATATTATACCGGTATTTTAGTTCTATTTTTCACTTCTTATATCCTGGCCGGCACACCTGCCGACTCCCTTTCTGTAACGGCCGGCACGAAAGCCGACTCCCTGGTACAGTTTACGAACCTGCACTTTCAATCGGAATATGAAAAGCAGGCTTTTATAAATTACCGGCACGAAAGCGAATTCGACCTGTGCCTGGCTACCGACCAAAACATGACGGCGGAAAAAGCGGCGACCCTGAAAACCCGCTTCGAAGATATGATAGCGTTATTGGAAAAAGAGAAACTGACGGATAAAAACTTCAGGCAGAAATTCCAGGATACCCATAAAATAATATTTCAACCGGTACCGATGCGGCATTACAACGGAGCTGAATTCCCGGACATCCTGAGCAATGGCGACTTTAGTTGCATGACGTCATCGATTCTATACTCGTTGGCATTAAAGAGGCTAAATATCCCCACCTATCTGATGTTTGCCTTGAACAAGAGCACTTTCCTGCTTTATCCCGGTACCGAAAGCGTCTTTTTGGAAACGGAAAACAGAAACGATCAGAGCGGAGACTTCAACACAACGGATAAGAAGAATATGATTATAAATATACTGGGTAAGAAAGCACAACCAACGCCGGATTACGAGTTAAGCCCCTTACAAGGCGATCAGATGGTCCGGGTGAATGAGCTGGAAGCTTTGAAAAACACGCAGCTACCGGCCATGATTTATTATTACAAAGCCATCGCCCTGTATACTGCCGGCAAGGAGGACGAAGCATACCGGCTTATCAGCAAAGCATGTTACCTGTGTCCCGAAGACCCGTACAGAACCATTATGTATACAATGCTATACAACATCGTGATAAAATGTGAGTTCAACCGTGTTGAGGACGTTGACATGCTAGGCCAGTTGTCGAGGTTTGAGCAAGACAACTTCAACTATATTCAGGGCACGTTTAAAAGTATCGTAACCAACAGGCTGTTCGAAAAAAATGATATAAAGTTCTGTAAAGCGGCCTATGACCGGTTGCTGCCACAGATAAAAGATATATTGCTGGCAGACGAGCTGAGCTATACCTATTACATGTGCTCAGCCTTATACAACGATACGTACAAGCATAATCAGGGACCTGCCATAGTAGCATTGAAACTGAAACCTCTTGATAAAAATGCACTCAAGGCTATTGCAATAGGATTGCAATATAAGCTTGACAGTATGAATGATCCGAAATCCGGTCTGGATACACTCAATCATTATGAAAAAATACTGGATAAGACGGAAGCCTCCGGCCTATTGAAAAAGTTCAGACTGTTGGCATACCTGGATATAGCCAAGCGTTACTTTATGGGCAACCAACCGCAGGAAGGCGAAAAGTACCTGACCCTGTTTGAATCCGGCATTCAATTACCGTTAGACTATACTTGCTTCAAAGTCAAAATAGAAAATACCTATTATGAGTATGCCCGATATTATGTACGGTTCAATCATCGGGCAACGGCACAGAAGATAGTGAACCGGGGACTGAAATATATCCCCAACAGCAATATGATTCAATCGGCAACCTACGTTATACCTTCGCAGAAGCCGAATATCATTCAACGGAAGATGACCAAAGCGGAGTATGACAAGTACATGAAGAAAAAAGCTATAGACAATTAAGCCGGCTGTTCGAAAACGATCGACCGCACAGGGAGGGACGGAGATCCGTTCGTCAATAAAATAAGCAGCATTCGATAAACCAGGATTCATAAATCAAGTAAAAAAAGATCAACATGAAGAAAAAGATTATTGCCTACTTTTTTATCAAAGATGACAAGGTAGAAACATTTAAAGCATTGGCTGATGAACTGATTACAGCCACACGCATGGAAGAAGGTTGTTTGTCTTACAAGCTTTTTCAGGATTTCGAAGAGCCGTCTTATTTTGTATTTATAGAAGACTATAAAGATGAAGCAGCTATGACATTGCATAGCCTGTCTGCCTATCTGAAGACTTTTGTGAGCAAGATTGAGGGCATACAATCCCGCAAACTGATCATTGAAGTGATTTAGCAGCAGCGGACCGATAACAATAAACGATTGTTGTCAATTCAAAGTCTTACGTTCTGACTAAGCTATTACTTATAAGGTATATAGGTATTGTGCAAGTTTAGCAGTGCACGGCTTATGCTTAAAATCAAAAACAGTTTAAGGCTGAATACTGATTTTATAAGTTTGCACTATTCAGCTGAATACAAACCGATAGAAAAGAAAGCTCAAGCAGCAATACGGCCCGATTAAAACGAACTGTTTTATCAATAACGAGCAACTGCATACGACAAATATACAAGGCCCGATTAAACCGGGCATCCATACGGATTCGAAAAAGATTATGGCTAATTCCAACGAGAAGATCCGGATGAAAAAGAATAAGAATAACAACAAACAATAAATTTATGAATATGAAGTACATTATTTTACTGCTTTTGGTCATCAGTATCGATTGCAACAGCCAAAACAGGGCGGTCATTAAAGGAACGGGAAAAGAAGTGAATCTGTTTGATGATGGGACCTGGAAATATGTGATTGAAGAGCCGGAAGGAGTCCTTAAAACGGATACATTGGTTTATAACCGGTCAAAAGAATCGAATAATCTGGTGAAGAGTTCCAAACTTAATTATGGCATATGGATGAATAATAAGAAATGGTCCTATAAAAAGGGTGAAGACGGACTACAGGAATTTAATTTCACATTGGTTGGGCAGGATGCTTACGGAATAATTATATCGGAAAGAGTCGAAATACCGATCGACAACTTACTCGACATTGCCCTTCAAAACGCGGAAAAGGCAGCCCCGGATATTAAAGTCATAAAGAAAGAATGCAGACGTATCAATGGAAAGATCGTCCATTTTATGCAGATGGAAGGAACGCTTCAGGGAATTAAATTTGTTTACCTGGGCTATTATTATTCCGACAGTAATGGAAGCATCCAGTTTTTAACCTACACATCACAGAACCTGCTAAAGCAATACCGGAATGAAATGGAGACACTGCTGAATGGATTTGTGGTGAATCTGTGAGGCTCAACAGACTATTCTGCAATGTCATTTATATTGTGGGAAAAAAGTTGTAATACCGGTTATATACAAAATTGGAATATTTGATTTTTCAAAGTTGAATGAATGCAACTACTTTAGCATTTAGAATCTAATGTTTTAAATTGACGTATATTCTAGTATAATATTGATTTACAAACAGATCAACAGCTTTAAACCCGGAGGGTTAACATGATTGTAGAAAGGAAGAAGAATACCTAATCAGAACTCCCGCAGGGAGTGACATAAAAAGACAGATACGAAAAAGCCAGGGCATATCGCCTGTCGATGAAAGCCATCGCGCGGGATAATCAATACATCAGGGAACTAAAAAAAAGAAATCAGAAAAAGATAATCAATAATATCACCCCTACGGGGTTCCCGGACATCCTGACAGGTGGCTTGTTACAATCATGACACCTCTAACGGGGTTCAGAGGCGGTTGGGAATTGTGTTATTACAATCATGACGACGTCCTTTTCTGATTCTAACTTGTCCGGATTAGAATAATGTGAAACCGGAGTCAAAAGATAAAGTCATTTTATAAGCCATTATAATACGCAAAAGAATCACACCATGAAAAGGACATTCAAAACAATCGGGCTTTTACTGCTCATTACGGCAGGACAATTTGCTTACGGACAATCCGACAAAGAAAAGGCTGTTGCTAACTGCCAGCAAGCGATCAAGCTTATGGACAAAGGAAAAGTAACAGAGAGCATCCTGCTCCTGGAAGAAGCACAAAAGCTGGACCCGGAGAAATTCGACTTTCCCTATGAACTGGCATACGCACGTTATTTGCAAAAGGATTATAAGACAGTCGTTGAAATCTTAGAAAAGATTGAAAAGCACAAGGATGTAACCGACAGATTGTTTCAGTTACTGGGTAACAGCTATGACAACCTGGGTAACGGGGATAAAGCTATTGAGGTTTATGAAAAAGGGCTAACGAAATTTCCAACCTCGGGTAATTTATATTTGGAGTTAGGAATAATCCAGTATAACAAGGGAAACAACAATAAAGCCATTGCGTATTTTGAAAAAGGAATAGAAGTTGCCCCTACGCTCTCTTCCAATTATTACCAGGCAGCCAAGATATTTTGCAGCACGACGGAAGAAGTGTGGGGAATGATTTACGGAGAGCTGTTTATGAATCTGGAACGCAACAGCCAGCGGACGGCCGAAATAAGTAAACTACTTTACGATACCTACAAGAGCGAAATTAAGTTCACCGGTGAGAACTCATTTTCGGTTAGCTTCAGTAAAAACTCAACGATCAACATCAATGATCTGAAAGATCCGGGTAAGATAAAACTACCTTTCGGCGTCGGGGTGTATGAGCCCACCCTAATGATTTCAATGCTTACCACTAAAACGATCAACATAAATAGTCTTGATACGATAAGAAGCAGTTTCGTGGATAACTATTTTATAAAAGGATATGATAAAACTTATCCAAACGTGTTATTCTCGTATCAAAAGCAAATTAAAGATGCCGGACATATCGAAGCCTATAATCACTGGGTATTGATGAAAGGAGACGAAGATCGTTTTGGGAAATGGCTGTCAACAAATCAGGGAAAGTGGGACAGCTTTGTCAAGTGGTTCCTTCAGAATGGCATTAAAATAAATAATGAGAACAAGTTTTACAGAAGTCAGTATGAATAAGGTGTGTGAGAAAAACACACCTTATCCTGTATTTTAAATCATCCGGAAACAACGACCTTATATACTCTCAATTAATCTAATCATAATGAAAACGATCAACATTCAAAACAGAAGAATGGCATTGATTATTCTTCTATCCGTTTTATTCCAATCCTTTTCAGGGTTCGTTCATTCTCAGAAAAGCCGACAAATCACCATTAATCCGGTCATGAAAGTCAGCAACCTGAAAAGTGGTTCGGAAAACCCTATGCGGCTTGATATACTGAACATTGATATTAAGATTGTCGGAAAAATAGCGGTTACCACCCTGGATATGACTTACTATAACGATAATTCACGCGTTATGGAGGGAGAATTTAATTTCCCGTTGGGCGAAGGACAGACAGTATCCCGTTTTGCACTGGATATAAACGGTACAATGCGCGAAGGTGTCGTTGTAGAAAAAGAAAAAGGACGTAAGACCTTTGAATCCGTTGTGCGGCGGGGCATAGATCCGGGATTACTTGAAATGACCGAAGGAAATAACTTTCGTATGCGTGTATACCCCTTACCGGCAAAAGGAACCCGAAGAGTCATACTGGCTTTTGAACAGGAACTGACAGACAAAGGGACGTATGATTTGTATATGCTTCCATTAAAAATCGCAGAATCCATCCGGAAGTTCTCCGTTCATGCAGAAGTGATTAAGAACACTGTAACATTAGACACCGAAAACAATGAAATAAGTAATTTATCATTCAACAAATGGAATGATTCGTATGTAGCCAATCTGGAGCAAGAGAACTTTGTACCCGACAAAAATATAGCCCTTGCATTTCCTCCTATCAGTCATGAGGAGAAGGTTTTTACATCAACCAAAAACAATCGATCGGATTCATCCTACTTCTATGTAAATATCAGACCCAAGGATATAACTGCCAGGAATTCAGAAGAACCCAAAGTTTTACCGAAGCGGATAACCCTGCTGTGGGATAATTCTAACTCGGCACAAGAACGGAATTCGGAAACTGAATTAACGATACTGGGTAATTATATTCAGAAGATAGGGAATGTAACCATCGAACTCGTGCCCTTCAATATAAAAACAGGAAAAGCAGAAACATTTGAAATTACAAACGGCGATTGGGATAAACTCAAATCAGCATTAAAAAATATGGTCTATGATGGAGGTACTTCGTTTGGGTGCCTTGACTTCACGAAGTATAAAAGTGATGAAATACTGCTCTTCTCGGATGGATTGAGCAACTTCGGTAACACGGAACCCGGATTTTCCAATGTGCCGGTATATACCCTAAATTCGAGTGTTACAGCCAATCCGACATTCCTGACCTATATAGCCCAACACAGCGGAGGAGTATATATTGATTTAAACAAATTGAGCAATGAAGAAGCTCTGTCGAAGCTGACTAACAATAACTATCACTTTATCTCGGCACAAACAGAGCATGGTGAGATTTCGGATGTTTACCCTTCCATGCCCTGCCAGTTCAATAATACGTTTAGCCTTGTTGGGTGTATGCGAGGTAAATCGGCAACAGTGATCCTGAACTTTGGAACAGGCACCAAGATAACCTACTCAAAAACAATTATTGTGAAGGCGGATAATTCGGTGGATCCAATCATTCTAAGCCATCTATGGGCTGAGAAAAAAATAGCAGAGCTAAGCCTCAATGAAGAGAAGAACCACGCTGAGATCGGTCTTACCGGTAAGAGATTCGGCATAGTAACCCCCAATACCTCGCTCATTGTACTCGAGAACCTGAGTGACTACCTGCAAAACGATATAGTACCACCGGTAGAAATGCAGGAGAACTATTATAAACAGAAAACAGTCAATGAACAAAAGGCCACTGAAAAGACAAAAAAGCATATCGAATACGTTGTCGATTTGTCGAATACCCAAAGCAAATGGTGGAATACAGACTACCCTATATTGCCAAAAACACAGGTCAACAGTAAACATCATAATCAGGTTCGTTTTACGGCTCCAGTCATTAAAAGAGATGAAGAAGTTATTCGATCTAACGAAGAATTGACATCCAACAGAGCGACCATTTCAATTGCGGATGTAAAAGGAATCGATACTCATAGTGTAGATATAGCTGATATAAAAACTTCTGTAACACAGTCTTCCAGAGAAGAAATAGTATCTGCAAAAAATACAGATAATCACTCATCCATAGAGCTGAATGCCTGGGATCCTCAGACACCCTATTTGAAAGTTCTGCAATATGCAACAGGAGGAGCGGAATATACAACCTATTTAAAGCTCAAAAAGGAATACGGTTCGACACCCTCGTTTTACATTGATGCGGCTGATTTCTTCTCAAAAGCGGGGAAAAAGGATACAGCCGTTACTATTCTTTCAAACCTTGCCGAACTCAGACTTGAATCGCCTCAACTGTTACGTGTCTTAGGATATAAGCTCACGGACTACAACGAACATGCTGAAGCAGTAACGGTTTTTGAAAAGATATTAAAGCTTAAAGGTGAAGAACCACAGTCATATAGAGATTTAGGTCTTGCATACGAAGCAAACGGAGATTTCCAACGAGCCATCAATACACTTTATGAAGCGGTAAAAAAAGAATGGGATAGTCGGTTTAAGGGTATAGAGTTAATCATCATGAATGAGATTAATAATATCGTTGCCACGCACCCGGGACTTAAATACGCATTCATTGACAAACGGTTACTGAAAAATGAGCCTGTAAACATTCGGGTAATCCTAACCTGGGATACCGATAATTGTGATATGGATCTTTGGGTTACAGATCCTGCAGGAGAAAAATGTTTTTACCAAAACAAGCTCACACGTATAGGAGGTAAAATTTCGCATGACTTTACAGATGGTTATGGTCCGGAAGAATTTATGATCAAGAAAGCGGTAAGTGGCAAGTATAAAGTACAATCTAATTATTATGGCACACGCTCACAATCACTATTGGCACCGGTAAACCTTCATTTGGTCTTTATTACAAATTTTGGGAAGCCGAATCAAAAGAAACAGGAAGTGACTATCAGGCTCGACAGTCAGAAAGATGTTATTGATGTAGGTCAGTTTAGCTTTATGGCTAACTGATTTGAATAAGCATTATCAAGGTAAAGCCTATCAATGATCTGTGAACGGGAAAGCGTTGCCAATTATTCGAATAGTATTCGATAAAGCTACATGCATGCTGAGACTCAAATGAAACTACTGAAGCAAAAAAGGAATTGGATTTATATTTCAGGCTTGCTAATCATATTGTTAGTTGGCAGAATAATTTTTCATCATGTGCAAGTAAGCGTTTATGACGGTTTTGAGGGTGTAAAACTAAATCGTAACTGGTCCACCTCACGCATGGAACCGAACCGATTCAAAAATGGTCACTAGCAGAAAAGAAGGGTTGAAATTTCATAGAGCTATAAACAATCAATTCAAAAACAAAGTGTTATTTAACGGCTGGTCATCTGCATCATCGAGATGGGATCAAATAATTATTGAAGGATTTGAAAAATAAGTAATACATATTTTACTTTGGCGATTACATTTCTAAAAAACTGTAACTTTTTCAAATTAGCAGATTGTAAAATCAACTTAATTTGCCCTGATAGTATGATTTTATACTGTCAGGGCAAATTGTTTTAATTCCTTTTCAATATAAATTGCAATAAAAATGTCAATATTGGTTTTGACTTTAAAATCTACTATCAAACAAAATTATCAATATCACTCCGAAGTAATTGAATGCTATCGATGCAGTACCTAATAAGCTCTGGCAAATAAAAAATCACGATTCACTATCACGATGATTGTTTCCGTTTATTCCCTAAGCAACGTTCAAAACAGTGTAAATTTTCATTAAGGCAGAAAAATATTATAAGGAGGCATAAAATTGCCTGACATTAAATTAGGTTAATAGAACAAAACTATCTATCTTTGAATTTTTAAAAAACAAACAAAAAAATATCAATAATAAATCTATTTAACAAATTAGAGATACCCATTAAACTAAAATTTAATAGTTTATATATATATCTAAATTTCAACAAACTAAATGACTTTAATCAATAGATACAGGTGATATATACCCTGTAAACTGGGCATATCCATTTTTCACTGGACATATATACTTGTTAGGCATAATTCAAAAAAAATGACAACAGATTTAGGCAATGCCACACATTGACACAGTTATAAAGTAGCTTTGTAATTTAATTAATAGAGAAGCCCAAAATTTACTCTAGAATATTCACAAATAAAAAATGAAAAATATATTTTTTGAACCTCGTGTTGGAGCAAATTATGAATCAAAAGGATTTAATGGAATAAAGCTACTTATCTTAGGAGAAAGCCATTATTGCAATGACGGTTGTGAGGATTGTGGCAATTTAATTCATACTGAATGTAGAAATTTTACCAATACTGTATTCAATAGGTATATAGAATATAAAAGTGGTGAAGGTGAATTTGAATATTGGATGAATACATACACGAAATTTAGCAACATACTTTTTGAAAAAAAATTAGACATATCTGAATTAGAAAAGTTTTGGGATTCAGTTATTTTTTACAATTATGTTCAATCAGCTACTGAAGAAATGAGGGTATCACCATCTGAAGAGCAATTTGAAAGAAGTTTAGATGCTTTTATTGAAGTGTTAGAAGAATATAAACCAGATTTGATAATAGTATGGGGAGCAAGATTATGGGAAATGCTTCCAGATATTGGAAGGAAAGGTGAAGAAAATGTATTAGACAATGGAAATGGTCAGTTTTATTATTTCAAAGTTGGCGACAAAGAAATACCCGCTTATAGTATTTATCATCCTTCAAGTTCAAGTTTTTCATATGAGCATTCAAAATATCTAAAAGAAGCAATTCGATTAGTGAGCTTAACGAAATAAATAACTAGAATTAATCTAAAACATAAGAATCTTGAAAAAAAACACATTTTGCACAAAAACTAAAAGATATGAACAAAACACTGACTTTCAAAACTAAACTTTCTCTGAAACTTTTCTTATTATCTGGACTTTGTCTATTTATAGTGATGCCTATTGTGAATTATTTGATTGGAGCGAAAATAGAAATATTGACACTTATACTTGAAAGTATTATTTTTGGTTCTCTAATGTCATGGTTCATAACAACCCAAACGTTGAACACATTGAAAAGGAATGGAATTACAGAGTTAGACGAGAAGTTTTTAAAAGTGAAGCAAATTGAGGTAATACAAAAATCTCTTACAATTGCTCAACTTTCTAAGCTATTAAAACAAGACAATAAAACAAAAGAATGGAAACAACTTATAACTGGCACGACAATTAAAATTAGGACTAAAAGGTCTTCTCATTCTTGGGGTGAAAATATTTTGATAAGTATCCATGAAAACCAAATTAAAATTGAAAGTAAGAGTAGATTAAAAATCGCATTTATTGATCCTGGTATAAACTATATAAATATCATAACAATTAAAGATATATTAGACAAATCAAACACCTAGCCCATAATACATAGGACTTCGTGTGGTCGGAACGACCCAGCATGAAGCCTCGGTTGCACTACATCCCTGAGAGGTCTTGTTTGGAGAAAAAGAATAAAAGTGTTTGTTTACTATGGAGTTATCATGTGTTTCGTAGAGTTTCGGAATAAACTCTTTTGAGGAAAGGAAGAAGTTTTGGGTCAGAATAGAGAAATAATCCTATTACAAAATTGAATTATTGGTTTACAAAACGACTGAAAGCGTTCAGTTTTACATGATTTTACTGAGTTTAGGCAACACGAATCCCAACCCACCTTTATCAGTGGGTCACAATGTTGTTTATCAGCAATGTGTTGTTGAATGGTTTGGATAAAGTACATTAGTTGGTGATCGTATTTTGGGGATATATTCGATGATAATCATTATTCCGGTTTTCTATTGCTACGGTAAAGGTTAGTATGGTGGGCACGAAAACGGTACAAGCGTTACAAAACCAATATGATTAAAGCTTATCGTTGGATGGACAGAGTGAAGAAGCAATTCCCCAACCTGTTTTACCAATGGAGATACGGATTTGCATAATGAAAATAATGAAACGCACTGATTTGTATAACAAGAGCCGTGTGATGGGAGACTATCAAGTACGGTTCTGTGAGAGGCTTAGGGTGAAACTCCCTTTGCCTACTCGACGCCTCGGTCGTTATGGGGCATTTTAGAAAAAAAATAATACGCAATTAAATACAGAATATATGAAACGATTTATTGATTTAGAGATTAAGGCTTCAGAAGAGATTTTAATAGAGTTTTTAGATAAGCTTAAAGCTAGTGAAACTAACAAGTGGAAATTTGAAAAGAAATTAACTAAAGACTACGCGCTAAATATATCACTTCAAGAGAATAAAGTGGCATGTTTCAAAGCTAATTCAACAAAGTATTTCGAAGCGACAATATGGATTGTTATCAACAAAAATAATCTAAGAGTAGCAAATATCGTTTCTCGAAAAGTTTCATACTTGGGAAAAGAATTATACAATACAATTGTTACTGATTTCTACAAAGATTTTGTTTGTAAACATGCGCATGACAATCTTAAAATTAGCATAACTCCAAGTGATTTGACAATAGAAGAACTTGCAAATAACAAAACAGCACAAAAACTTAAATACTGGGAATCTAATTGTAATCGTTCAACAGGAAATACACACCCATTAGATAGAGAACCGTGGTTTGAGTTCATAATAACTGCTGTTGAAACCGACTCTCCATTGACAACAGGAATTCTTGAACAATGGTTAACAGAGGAAAAGAATTGGATTTTAGAAGATAATAATATGACAGAGAGCATTATTCTTGATTTCGAGTATGGTAAAGACTTATTAGAATATTATGTTAGAGAAAATAACAAAAAATAGTATTGATAAACTAATATCCAAACTTGATACAGAAAATCACAATGATGTAATTTTCTGGGATACATGTAGCTTGCTTGATATTATACGTTTACCTTATAGGACTAATTCAGTGCAATATCTTGATTTTTATCAGCAAATCTACACGCTGATTAAAGACAAGAAAGTGATTTCTGTCGCCTCAGAATTGACAATTGCTGAATTAAACTATAATATACCAAACGTTGAAAAAGAATACGATAACTATTTAAAGAAACTGCAACAAGACTTTAAGTGTCATGAAGAGTATTTGATAAAATGTAATAAGATTGTTGACCCAATAATTAATTTCACTTTTGAACAAAAAGAGCTAAAACAATCTCTTTTCAAACTACTTGATGATATAATTTCCCAAACAATATTCCTCACAGAGAACTTAATCTACAATAAATTTGCGCATTTTAGGGTCTCTTATCATATGGCTCCAGCGCAAAAAAAAGGAGAATATAAAGACTGCTACATATGGGCTACATGCTTAGAATTAGCAAAACAATCTTTTTCCCACGACATTAATATCCTTTTCTTTACCAGAAACAAGGAAGACTTTTTTGAAAATGGAAGACTCTTTGAATTGATACAAAATGACTGTAGTAGCACGACTATAACAGTAGAGTTGGAAATAGGTCATTTGCTCGGACTTATAATGAAAAAAAACGCCCCATAATACATAGGGCTTCGTGCGGTCGGTACGACCCAGCAAGGAAGCCTCGGTTGCACTACATCCCTGAGAGGTATTGTTTGAATATAAAAATAAAAGTGTTTGTTTACTATGGAGTTATCATGTGTTTTGTATCGTTTCCGAATAGGCTCTTTTGAGTGAAGAAAGAAGTTTTGGGTCTGAATAGAGTAATAATCCTATAACAAAATTGAGTTCTTGATTTACAAAAAAACCGAAAACCTACGGTTTTAACTGATTTTGCTGAGTTTAGACAATACAAATTCGAACCCACCTTTAGCAGTGGGTCAAAAGAATTGGTTATCAGCAATGCGTTGTTGAATGGTTTGGATAAAGTACATTGGTTGGTGATCGTATTTTGGGGATATCTTCGATGATAATCATTATTCCGGTTTTCTATTGCTACGGTAAAGGCTGGTGTAGTGGGCACCGAAACGGTATATGCGTTACAAGAACAATATGAACAAAGCCTATCGATGGATGGACAGAGTGAAGAAGCAATTCCCCAACCTGTTTTACCAATGGAGATACGGATTTGCATAATGAAAACTTAGAAACGCACTGATTAGTATAACAAGAGCCGTGTGATGGGAGACTATCAAGCACGGTTCTGTGAGAGGCTTAGGGTGAAACTCCCTTTACCTACTCGACGCCTAGGTCGTTAGCAGTAATTATAAAAAAAACAAATATGGATCCAATAATGATTTTTAAGATTTCATCAAATGTATACAATTCAATTTCATTGAAATCCGAAATTGAATGTATTCATGAAAACATTCGTAATATTTATAAAAATATTGGGGATGCTCACTTTGAATCGGCTAAACAAGCAATTACTGCAGGAGAAAAAGGAAATTATGAAAAAGAAATATACGGTGTAATAATTCATCTTCGAGACGCATACAATATTTTAAAACAAGCTGTGAATGCAAAACAACAAAAATTGTTTTTCTTTGAAAAGTCTTTATATGGAAATGATGATAAAAAAAAACTATTCGAGAACTCAGCAATAATTTCTTCATTAATATCAATTATTTATCGAGACTTAAATCAATATGAGAATAGTATAGATTGGAGAAACAAAGCAATTTCTGATTTTCTTGAGCACATTTTACTATTGCCTTCTGATTACTTTATCGGCGTTGATGAATTGAGTAAAATAAATACTCGTTACGTTGAAAATTACACTTATCACGTAGATACTGGTATGGAATATACAGATGATAGTAATGTTACTCATTATGTAACTAGAAAAGAGTATGGAATTAGAGTATCTAAGCTAGGCGACAAATATGTCAATGAATTTATCAAACCACAAAAAGCAGAATTATTTGGACTTTTAATTGACAAAAGGGAAATACAGTTCGAAAATTATCAACTTTGATTATTTCTATAAAACTGAAAAATAACTACTGCTAATACATAGGGCTTCGTGCGGTCGGCACGACCCAGCAAGGAAGCCTCGGTTGCACTACATCCCTGAGAGGTCTTGTTTGGAGAGAGATAAAAAAAGGAGGTTGTTTACTATGGAGTTATCATGTGTTTTGTATCGTTTCCGAATAGGCTCTTTTGAGTGAAGAAAGAAGTTTTGGGTCTGAATAGAGTAATAATCCTATAACAAAATTGAGTTCTTGATTTACAAAAAAACCGAAAACCTACGGTTTTAACTGATTTTGCTGAGTTTAGACAATACAAATTCGAACCCACCTTTAGCAGTGGGTCAAAAGAATTGGTTATCAGCAATGCGTTGTTGAATGGACTGAATAAAGCACATTAGTTGGCGATCGTATCTTAGGAAGATCTTCAACAGTTTGCATAATGCCAGTTTTGCAAAACGGACATTTACAAGGATTAAAACCAATAAGCCGTTCGATTCGCTCCTGTCTGGTTTCAACAGGTTTTGTTATGTCTGGTTTATCTTTGAGGGGCATTACTTCTTTTTTGTAACGGCTGCCTAATATACCGTAATACCGGATCTTTACAAAACGGTATGGCAAGATATGTAAACAAAAGCGCCTAAGAAATTCCACACCGGATAATGTGGTGAGTTTTTTAATAGCGTTGTCTTTATAATCTTTATACGAAAAAGTGACACCCGAAGCGTCGAGGTGTTTAATACGATTATTACTAATGGCTACCCGGTGTGAGTATTGTCCCAGATATTTGACAATTTGTTGTGAGTTTCCCAAAGGTGGTTCACAATAAACTACCCACGGTTTTGCCCAAAGATCGTCCAGTATCGATTGATATTTTATTAGTCTATTGTTCTTTTTAAGCTGTAGTTTAAGCTTCTCTAGCAGTTTGCCACGGAACACCACACTAAGCATACGTACCGGATAAAGGTACTTGCCTTCTTTGGTGATGCATTTAAGGTTCCCTTTCAGGGTTAATCCTGCAGCAGGTACAATACAATGGATATGCGGATGGAGACTCAGGTTTTGTCCCCAGGTATGCAACACACAGATAGCACCGGTTTCTGCACCGTAATGAGTATAACCAAAGGTTCGAAGCGTCGACCAGGCACAATTAAACAGAGCTGAATAAAACTTTTTACTATCAAGCAGGCATATCTGATTTAATGCTTCGGGTACGGTAAAAACAACATGAAAGTATTTTACATTCAAGGCATCATTCATGCGGTCCTCAGCCCAAAGAGCTTGTTTGGAAGCCTGGCATTTAGGACAATGACGATTACCACAACTGTTGTAACTTATACGTTCTTTGCCACAGCTATCACACACATCCCTATGCCCGCCCAATGTCACGGTGCGGCATTGCTGCAAGGCATCCAGGGTGCGTAATGTAAAAGTGTTGGGATGACATTGGGCAATAAACGATTTCCCAAATTGTCGGATAATTTGGGAAACTTCATATTCAGGGCGTTTCATTATTTAGCTGGATAAAGTGTATCCAACGGACTATGGGCAGTCAATAAGGGACATTGCGCTACATGCAAATAAATCATGGTTGTTGCGATTTGGGCATGACCCAACAGCTCTTTGATAGTAACGATATTAAGACCATCTTCGAGTAAATGGGTGGCATACGAGTGACGAAGGGTGTGAACAGTAACATCCTTGTCAATGCCGGCTGCTTTTACAGCTTCGCGCATTATCCAGGAAATGGCTTTGGCAGAATAAGGCGAACCTAAGGTTTTTCCATTGAAAAGCCAGGTAAGCGGACGTTCCAGGACAATGTATTTTTGAAGTCCAACAGCCATATACTCCGAGAGCGGAACCATGCGGTCTTTGTTGTACTTACTGCGCCGGATATGAATAGAGCGACGTTCAAAATCGATATCTGAGATTTTGAGGTTAATCACCTCCGAAGAACGGAGTCCGGCGGAATAAATAAGCATAAGCAGCACACGGTGCTTATGCAAAGCAGGAGCATTAAACAAACGGCGCAGTTCATCCTTGTTGAAAATACTGGGTAACTTAGCGTCTTTCTTGAGCGAAGGAAGTTTAATAGCACGATCGGGCAAACCTACATAGCGATAATAGTAGCGAAGTCCGTACACCGAATGTTTGAAAGCACTGCGAGAAGGAGAAATGGCTGACATGGCTAATGAAGCCAGATACTCGTTGAGTTCTTCAGCCGAAATTTCTTCGGGTAAACGGTTAAAATGAAGTGAAACCTGCGCAATGCGATGAATGTAATTCTCGAAAGTACTTTTAGCCTGACCACGCAGTACAACCTGCTGTTCGAGGGTCCGGTACACACGGTCAAAGCCGGCAATTGTTGCCATGGCACGACCAATAACAGTAAATTCTTTTTCTGTTTCATGATGCTGAACATTAAAATTAGTAATAGTTTTAAAGGGAGCTGCGAACTCCCGTTCAACATCCTGAAACGTGAAATGTAAATATATGGTATTAATTAAGAAATAGGACTAATCAAAACCCTTCCCGAAGGGAATTTAGTTCAACACACATTATGTTCATTGGCTGGCTGACGTGCATTTAGCAGGTTTTGCTCCCGCATTTACTTTGTCGTTCCACGACAGCGAATGCTCCCGCAAACCGCTAAATGCCCATAGCCTCGGTCGTTATGGCTCATTATAAAAAAAAATAAAGCTCGTTTGCGGTGAGAATTGAGCCGTATTTCATATATTTGTGAGCTAAAACATAAAATTATGGCAGAAACGAAACAAATAGAAATTTTAAATTTCATTCAGAACCACGCAAACTGCTCCTCGGGCGAGATTCACAAAGAATTTGCTACCTCGATTAGCTTTGCTACAGTTAAACGAATTCTAACTCAACTTCTAACCGAGAAGTACATAATCTCAGAAGGAAAAGGTAAAGGAACAAAATACTTTATTTCACCTTCCTATGAATTGTTATATTCGATTGACTTAGACAGCTATTATGAAAAGGAAATTGACGAAAGGCAGATTAAAGAAGAATTCAACTTAGAAATTTTTGAATTATTAGACAGGACTGAGATACTGAATAAAACTGAGCTTTCAAAACTAGCTGACCTACAAGCAAAATACAATGAGAATATTTCGCAACTGTCAGATTTCGAATATAAAAAAGAACTGGAACGACTCGCTATTGATTTAAGCTGGAAATCGTCTCAAATTGAAGGAAATACTTATTCTTTACTTGAGACAGAAAGACTACTTAAAGATAAAGAAACTGCCGCTGGGAAAACGAAAGAAGAAGCAATTATGCTTCTAAATCACAAAGATGCACTAGATTTTCTTGTTGAAAATCAGGATTATTTAATCCCATTATCGATTATGAAAATCGAAGACATACACAGTTTACTTATAAAAGATTTAGCTGTTGACAAGCATTTAAGAAGACGTCGAGTTGGTATTTCAGGAACAAATTATAGACCGCTTGACAATGAATTTCAAATACGTGAAGCATTGGAATCTGCTTGTAAATTAGTGAACAAGAAAGAAAATATATTTGAAAAAGCACTGTTGATTTTAGTGCTGATTTCATATATTCAACCATTTATGGACGGAAACAAGAGAACAGCAAGAATAGTAAGTAATGCAATTCTAATGAATTACAAGCATTGTCCCATTTCATTCAGGACAGTTGACTCTGTAGACTACAAGAAAGCAATGTTACTGTTTTACGAACAAAACAACATATCGAGATTTAAAGAGATATTTATCAACCAGTTTGAATTTGCAGTTAAGACATACTTTTGAACTGAAAAATGAAAAAATAACGAAGCCATAATACATAGGCTTCCTGTGGTCGGAACGACCCAGCAAGGAAGCGTCGGTTGAACCGTATTCCCTTTCGCAGGATTTCCATTCAACGAGCGCTAAGAAGTAATTGAGTTATGGAAAAAGCGACCAATTTTGATAGATTGTCGCAGGATGGAAAAGACAAAATAAAGAACAAAGTGCGCTGTAGGAAGTAGATTTTCTACAAGAACACAGCTGAAGTAAGATAAGAAAACAGCAGAAACAGCGGTTTTTGCTACAGTATAGGCAAAGCAATGGCCGTCCCTATTCACGAACAGGGCTTGAGAGGCAATAAATTACAGATTCAGGGTTTCAGTTCGTGGGTAAAACACATTATCGGGAGAGCGGATACGAGGCAGTATTTCTACTGCTTGCATAGTTCCTGTTTTGCACCTGGGGCATCGACAGGGATTGTAACCCGTAAGCCTTACCAAACGTTGCTCTCTGGTTTCGGTAAGTTGGGTAATATCCGGTTTGCTTTTCAAAGACTTTACCTGCGGTTTGTATCGGCTGAAAATTTACAGCATAGATGTGTGTTTTCAGTACATTACAGGCGTTTTATACTAACTTAGTGAGTGTGAATTAGATGCTTATTTTGCATTTAAAATTATTGTGTATATAACAAAAAAATCAGCTATCTACAACATACATTGTAAATAGCTGATTTTTCTTTGTCGGGGTAGCGGGATTCGAACCCACGACCCCCTGCTCCCAAAGCAGGTGCGCTAACCGGACTGCGCTACACCCCGAAACAATCAATTCATTTTTGAAACTCCGTGAATCACTTTTGACACCGTGAATATCATTTCTGAAAAGCGAGTGCAAAGATACGCGCTTTTTTCGATTATACAAACTAATTGTCGTATTTTTGTCAGAAAAAAGAAACATTAATTTTCAACAAAGTTCAAACAACTGACAACTAAATAGATAAAAATGGCAGGTATTTATATTCATATTCCATTTTGTAAAAGAAGATGTACCTATTGCGATTTCTACACGGAAGTAGCACCGCAATTTATTCCCGTATTCATTGATTCGCTCGTCAGGGAACTCAATATTCGAAAGGATTATTTAGCAAACAGCCCCATTAACACGATTTATTTTGGAGGAGGGACACCCAGTATTTTAAACCGGGAACAGTTTTCAATGATTTTTGAAACAATTTACAACCTGTTTACCGTAGCCGGAGATGCTGAAATCACGTTTGAGGCAAACCCGGATGATTTGACTTCAGCATACCTTGAATCGATCCGTACGCTTCCGTTTAACCGGATCAGCATAGGTGTCCAATCTTTCGACGATAGTGACCTTAAACGTATCAACCGGCGCCATACATCGGTCCAAGCCATTAATGCCGTAAAAAACGCTCAAAATGCCGGATTTGGCAATATAAGCATTGATCTGATATACGGACTGCCATATCAAACCCCTGAAGCATGGGAAAAGCAACTGGATATAGCTTTCAGTCTCGAGATACAGCATATTTCAGCTTACGGATTAACGTACGAAGAGGGGACCGCACTGTGGAAACAGCGAGAAAGCGGCAAGACGGAACCGGTGGATGAAACAACAATGAATAAAATGTACCTTCTTTTACTTAAAAAAGTCAAATCGAATGGCTTTGAAGCCTATGAAATATCTAATTTTGCGCAAAGAGGTTTCCGGTCGCGGCATAATTCTTCCTATTGGAAACAAGAACCTTATTTAGGTATTGGCCCGTCAGCTCATTCATACGATTTAATTTCGAGGCAATGGAATATCGCTTCGATTAAAGAATATGTCAAAGCCATCGACAACAACACGACCTTTTATGAACGGGAAGAATTATCCCTGTACGATCGATATAATGATTTTGTAATGGTTTCGCTGCGAACATCCGATGGTTTGGATGTTCAATTTATGGAGCAGGAATTTGGTCCTGAACTTAGCAGTTATTGCTTAAGAAACATAAAAAGGTTTATGGATAGTGATCAAGCATATCATTCGGAAGGAAAACTTCGTTTAACTCCCGAAGGTATACAGATTTCCAACCTTATTTTAATAGAACTAATGAAGGTCTGATTTATAAAAAAAAATAGTACTTTTGTGCCTTTATTATGTAACATTTATTATGGATAAAAAGACTCAAAAAAGCGATAAACGTTCTAAGTTCAAACGTATATTCTGGCGATTATTTGTTTTCGGCGTTGCTTGCATTGTTCTAATGTTTGTTTTCATTAATATGGGTTGGATTGGATACCTGCCTCCTATTGATGAATTGCAGAACCCGAAGAATAAATTTGCGACAGAAATCTACTCATCCGATTTACAGTTGCTGGGTAATTATTTTTACAGCAAACAGAATCGTGTTGGCGTTCGCTACGACGAGATATCAAAGAATGTGGTTAATGCCCTTGTAGCCACAGAGGATGTACGTTTTTATGATCATTCGGGCATTGATGGCAGAGCCGTAACACGCGCCGTGGTACTTACCGGGATCCTACATCGAAAGAGTTCGGGTGGTGGCAGCACGCTCACACAGCAATTAGCCAAACAGCTATATTCGCCACAAGCAGATAATTTTATCCGACGTGCTTTGCAGAAACCCATAGAATGGGTTATTTCGGTTAAACTGGAGAGATTGTACACGAAAGACGAGATCATGGCCATGTATCTGAATCAGTTCGACTTTCTGAATAATGCAGTAGGGATAAAATCGGCAGCTCAAATTTATTTCAGTAAATCGCCGGCGAACTTAAAGATAGAAGAAGCAGCGACTTTAATCGGAATGTGCAAGAACCCGTCATACTTTAACCCGGTGAGGTATAACGAACGAACCCGTGGTCGAAGGAATGTGGTACTCAACCAAATGCGTAAAGCAGATTTCATATCCAGACAACAATACGATTCATTAAAAGCGATTCCGCTTACGCTTAACTATCAAAAGGTAGATCACAAATTAGGCCTGGCCGCTTATTTCAGAGAATACCTGCGTATTATACTGACTGCTAAAGAGCCCTCCAAGAGCGATTATGCCAGTTGGCAACCAGGAAAATACGAAGAAGATCGCAAGGCCTGGGATACCAATCCATTATATGGTTTTTGCAATAAGAACAAGAAAGCAGACGGAACGCCCTATAATATTTACGCAGACGGATTAAAGATTTACACCACGATTGATTCGCGCATGCAACGGTATGCAGAAGATGCCGTTGATGAACATATGCGGGTAATTCAAAAAGACTTTTTCAAAGAAAAGAGAGGCCGAAGTTATGCACCGTTTTCACGAAGCGTAAAACAAGAGGTTATAGCAGCTACACTGAAGCGATCGATGAAGCAATCGGACCGGTATTTGAAAATGAAAGCAGCCGGAAATTCCGAATCGGAAATTGAAAACTCATTCAAAGAACGTATCGAAATGTCGGTTTATTCAACCAGAGGAGATATTGACACCACTATGTCGCCGCTGGATTCAATCCGTTATCACAAGTACTTCTTACGTTGTGGCTTTATGTCGATGGATCCTCACAACGGTCAGGTAAAAGCTTATATTGGCGGACCCGACTTTTCACAGTTTCAATATGACATGGTGAATATGGGACGCCGTCAGGTAGGTTCGACCGTGAAACCATACTTATACTCACTGGCCATGGAAGAAGGCATGTGGCCCTGTGATAAAACTTCGTGGAGACCAACTACATTAATAGACGGAAACGGGAAGCCGTGGACACCTAAAACAACAACAAAGAATAAAACAATCGGTGATATTGTCACTTTACGCTGGGGGTTAGCAAATTCGGACAACTGGATATCTGCTTACCTAATGGGACAATTTACGCCTGCTGCATTAGTAAAACTGATGCGGTCTTTTGGAATAAAGGGACACTTAGACCCTGTAGTATCATTGTGTTTAGGAATTTGTGACATATCGGTAGGTGAAATGGTTGATGCTTATACCGCATTCCCGAACAAAGGGATCCGGGTTGATCCGATTTATGTAACGAAGATTGAAGATGCCAACGGAAACGTGATTGGGAGATTCACGCCGCAAATGCACGAGATATTCAGTGAGTCAACAGCCTATAAGATGATCTACATGATGCGCGGCGTCGTGGATGGAGGTACTGGTAGTCGTATTCGCAGTCGTTACGGACTAACCATGCCCATGGGTGCTAAAACGGGAACAACTCAAAACAATTCGGACGGATGGTTTATGGGCTACACACCGTCCCTGGTATCCGGAGTTTGGGTAGGCGGAGAAGATCGTTCCATACACTTCGACAACATATCAGAAGGCCAGGGAGCCAGTATGGCATTACCAATCTGGGCCCTATATATGAAAAAGGTATTAGCAGACCGTGATTTAGGATATTCATCTACCGAACAATTTGATATACCAAGTTCATTTAATGCCAACTCCGGTTGCGAGGGAAACGTTTCAGAGTAATCAATACATAAAAAACAAGACACTTGAAAAAGGTAAACTTTATTTTAATTTGTCTACTGTGCCAGGTAGTAGCTATGGCCCAATGGAATACCGAACGCATTATGGCAATTGGAGAGAACGCACTCTACTTTGAAGACTATGTTCTTTCGATCCAATACTTCAATCAGGTGATAAAAATAAAGCCGTATCTTCCAGAGCCTTATTTAAACAGAGCCATCGCGAAGATACAGCTGGGGGATTATCAGGGTGCTGATCAGGATTGCAGTGAAGCTATTCAAATCAACCCTTTTTTGCCCCAAGCATATTATGCGCGTGGTTTTGCAAGAAAAAAGATGAATTATTTCAATGAAGCGACTGCCGATTTCACCAAAGCACTGGAATTTAGCCCCAATAGCTTGTATTTACTTATGAGCAGGATGGATTCAAAAGAAAGAGACAAAGATTACGTGGGAGCTCTGACAGATTTAGACCTGTATTTAAAATTAAGTCCAAAGACATACAGTTTACTTTATGAAAAAGGCAGAATTCAATTAGAATTAAAAGATACAGTCAATGCCGAAAAGACCATTAATCAATTCATTCAGAAAGACAGTCTGAATTATTTGGGCTGGAGTGCCCGTGGTATACTCCGAATGCAAAAGAACGACAAGGATGGAGCCTTAAAAGATTATACAGAAGCAATCAAACGGAATACAACGTATGAAGGTGATTATATTAACCGGGGGATTCTGAATGTAGAGAAAAAGAATTACAATCAGGCTCTCAGCGATTACAACAATGCGATAAAAATTGACAAAAACAATGCTCTGGCCTATTATAACAGGGGATTGCTTCGGGCAAACTTAGGGGACAACAACAATGCCTTAACAGATCTGATTACCGTCCTAAGACTTGATTCAACCAATGATGAGGCTCTATTGAGGAAAGCCATGTTGGAGTCAACAATCGGAGATTTGAGAAATTCAATAAAAGATTACAAATTAATCATTGGCAAGTTTAAATATTTTATCCCTGCCTATATTGGTATTGCAGAATCGGAAGAAGCTCTGGGGAATCAAAAAATTGCCTATCAATACCGGGTAGCCGCCAATAACATAGAAAAGAACAAAGATTATATCAATCGGAAAAACAAACAAATTATTCAGGCCACCAATAAATTAGCAAAGAACACGCAACAAGGGATCACAGGTCGTAAGACAGAGTTATTTAACAGGTTTGCCACTCAAGATCTTGACGACACAGAAACCGCGTCAAAATACAGCAGTGATGAGACCCGCGGAGCCGTTCAGGACAAATACACGGATATTGTAAACGAACGGAACTTCATTTTAACCTATTATGCAAAGCCTGATGGAATTCGCCGGACAAATATTTATTATTCAGTTCTTGATGACTACAACAAAGAGAAAAAACTTAGTTCGATTTTAAAGATCACAAACAACGAATTGCCATTAACAGCAGAGTTGGTGAATGAACATTTTGAAGCCATTAATAATATTTCCAACCTGTTAGTACATGACACGAATAACGCAGACATCTATTTTAACCGATCATTTGAATATGCAATTGTTCAGGATTTTAATAGTGCAATAGAAGATTTAAACAAAGCTATTTCACTCCGCCCTAATTTTATGTTAGCCTATTTCTGTCGTGCAAATATTCGATTTAAATTATTAGATTACATCAAAAATAACGGCGATCAATCTACAACAGCTATTATTGAGAGTTCGAAAGAAAAAAACAAGAAAAATGCAGTCGAGAAACAATCGATATTTGAGATTGAATTAATGATGCGTGACTATGATAAAGTCAATGATCTCAATCCTGATTTTTCTTTCGCATACTTCAATAAAGCGAATATTTTATGTACTCAAAAAGATTTCAATTCAGCCATATCGAATTATTCAAAATGTATTGAAATTGATCATGAGTTTGCCGAAGCTTATTTTAACCGCGGATTGACCTATTTGTTTATCGGAGAAGATACCAAAGGCTTAGCCGATCTAAGTAAAGCAGGTGAGTTAGGAATTTACAAGACCTATAATCTGATTCAACGATTTAAGAAATAAATTGAAATGATGTAAAACAACAAATTGAAATGCCCGTAATGCTTGAAGCAATACGGGCATTTTTTTGTTTTCTACTTTAGATATATAAACGTTCGTTTCTGAAAATCTAAAAAGAGACATGAATAGTAAGAATCACGAGAACTTGAAGTTCAAGCTATTTTACTCATAAATTTTTTAATATCAACTATTACCCGCTCATGAGTTGCTTTGCCAATTATTTCTGAGCTTCTATCTGTCGCAATGATTTCGAAGGTATATTTCCGCCCTTCAATAGATGAAACAGTTGCCGTACATTGTATATCGGCTCCAACAGGACTGACTTTAACATGTTGCATATTTATTGAAATACCGACACTTGAACTACCGTCGGGGAGACTAATAAGTTGCATAGCTGTATTTTCCATAAGCGCAATTAATGCCGGGGTTGCAAAAACCGGAAGCAAACCGGAGCCATATTGAATTGCAGTTTGATTTTCAGTCACCTGAATAGTTTGAGAAAAGGATTTAAGTTGCATTTAGGTTATAAGAAATAATTAATAATCAACACATTAAAAACGCTAACACTTTAAGTGTGCTTAAAAAATAATACTTTCACTTCGATCGGTGTAATTATATTAAAAATTTACAGCTCTCGTTAATTGGCATTTACAACAGTAGTTTCAATGAATTCACAAATCCGGTCACTTCCTCTTCGGTTGTATCAAAAGAGCACATCCAGCGTTGTTCGTGGGTTTCGGCATTCCATTCGTAGAAAGGATACTGATCTCGTAACGGTTGAATAGTATGAAAAGGAATAACCGCAAAAACAGCATTGGCATCCACTGTTTGCGTAACATGCACTCCGGGAAGCTGACTTACTTGAGAAGCAAGTAACTTAGCCATTTTATTGGAATGGTTTGCCATGCGCAGCCATAAATCATTAGAAAGTAAAGCGGAGAATTGTGTTGCTATAAAACGGTTTTTGGAAAACAATTGAGCAGTTTGCTTATGGAAATAAGAAGCATTGGCTTTCAGCTCTTCGTTAAATATTAATACAGCCTCCCCTATCATCAAGCCGTTTTTAGTACCACCAAAGCTCATAATATCAACGCCACAATCGACGGTTGCTTCTTTCATAGTTACGTTCAAAGAGGCGACTGCATTCGAAATTCTAGCACCGTCGAGATGAACATACATATTATTCAAATGCGCAAAGTCACACAGGGCTTTTAGTTCATTAAGTGAATAAACCGTACCCAGTTCCGTACTCTGGCTTACCGAAATAACTTTGGGTTGGGTATTGTGCACATTTCCGAGGCGGTTGAGTAATGGTTTTATCAGTTCCGGAATCAATTTACCATCTGAAGTTTTCAAAGGCAAGAGTGAGCAGCCAATGCTTTGTGTAGGCGCACCACATTCATCTGCCAATATATGCGCATATTCCGAACAAACAACAGCCTGAAATGGCAATGTGCAACATTTCAGGCAGGTAACATTAGCACCGGTACCATTAAAAGCATATAAAACTTTTACATTTCCAAATAGGTTTTCAAAAAGGCAGTTAGCTTCCTTTGTAAATTGATCTTCACCATAGGAAATCTGGTGTTGACTGTTAGCACGCTGGATAGCTTCAAAGATTTCGGGATGGATTCCCGAATAATTATCACTTGCAAAAGATTTCATTTAATATATTGGGGAATTTTTCAGAACAAAGATCAAAAATCCGGAGTTTTACAGTTAAGATTTCACACTGAGTTAATGCCAGATTTCTTTGTTCTAAATTTTCATTAGAACTTAAATTTATCAAAGAAACTCTTTGATTTTGATTCTTCAGTTGTTACAGGTTCAGTTATTTCTTCAGCCCGTGGAGTAGCTTCTCCTTGCTCACGTTTGATAAACCCTACAACATCTTCCAATCCTTCGATAAACTTATCAAAATCTTCTTTATAAAGGAATATTTTATGTTTTTCATACGTCACCTGTGCATCTTCTTCGTGTCCAACTACCTTCTTTTTACTTTCAGTGATAGCTAGAAACAATTCTTCATTCCTGCTTTTCTTTACATCAAGGTAATAAATCCTTTTTCCTGCTTTAATCGCTTTAGAATAAATAATTTCATTGTCCTTCTTCTCAATTTCAAATTTTCTTTTCTCTACTTCCATAATCCTTCTGATTTTTATGCTACAATATAAATTGTCAATTCCAAATTTACTCATTTTAAATGGCATAACTGCAACTTCCTGCTTATCTATATAGCATTTTATCACATCAATATCATTTGAGCCCTCAAATTTCTATATTTTTTTTCAATTTATCAAATAAAACAGCCTTTTTTGTTGAAATACATGAAAATAAATTTTTCTCAATTATTTGGGCAGCTTAAATTTATGACAAAAAAGATCAAACTACCCGGCATGTAATTGACAAATCCAGTTTAAAATTACTTGTTAATTGAATAATATACAAACACTTGACAATTAAATGAAATTTTCAGTTGCAGATTGAAAGAAAAAGGGAAAAATATTCTTATTTTTGTATCTCAATTTAAATAAGACACAGAAATCGAATGTCCTAAAATAAAGAACAGATTCGATTGTTTTACAAATTGAGAGCAGTTAATATTTATACCATAACCCATATAAAAATCTAATTAAATACATCATGGAATCGACCATTAAACTTTATTCATTTAAAGTCATAGATTTTAAATCGTACATTTATGCATTTTTATTTATTGCCGGGAATATAATACTGCCTCAACTTTGTCACCTATTACCTTTAGGAGGTCAAATGTTGTTACCAATATATTTCTTTACCCTTATTGCAGCATATAAGTATGGTTTTTTTACCGGTTTACTAACAGCAGTGGCTTCTCCACTAATAAATCATGCTATTTTTGGTATGCCGGGAAGTGAAATGCTGACCATCATATTAATTAAATCAATTTTACTTGCTGTCGCAGCCAGTTATATGGCCCAGCATACCAAACAGATTAAAATACAAAGTCTATTGGCTGTTATTCTTTTTTATCAGGGAATCGGCTTGATAGCAGAATTTTTTTTAACAGGAAGTTTTATGGCTGCTATGCAAGATTTTCGTATTGGTTTTCCAGGCATTATACTTCAATTGGTGGGTGGACATTACTGCCTGAAAGCATTAAGGAACTGGTAACAGGTTCGTAAGAAGTTGGCAGTGTAAATATTTGAGTGACTAAAAAGAGAGGGTACAATTAAAATAATTGGTAACACAATTGAGAGCGACTCATATCATAACTTTTAGACCACAGATAACGAAGCCAATAAATAACAAGAGTCACAGCTACAAATTGTAAATGATTAAATTATAAATTTTGATGAAGTCTTTTGATGAAATTTTGGAACGTGTTCGTACAATTGAAATACCTGAAACTTTTGATATGGTCGTTGCAATAGCCAATGGAGGTATCATTCCTGCAGCAATGATAAATCAACGATTAGGGTGTGAATATCATCTATTAAAGTTGAACTTGCGGGATGCAATGCAAAATAAGTTGTACGACACACCTAAATTGCTGGCAGAAATTGATTTTGACTTTAGAGGAAAGAGGATATTATTGGTTGATGACCGGGTAAAGACAGGTACCACCATTGAATTTGCTAAAAAATTACTTTCAGAAGCAAAAACAGTTAAGGTATTAGCGGTTAATGGAATGGCTGATTATTGCTTGTATAACGAACCCTGTTTTCGATTTCCCTGGATAGTTTAATTAATTCATAATTGTAAATTGTTTGATCGAGTGAATATGTGTAACCTAAAAAGTACTATCTTTGCACCGAAATAGCAAATTAATTAGGTTTAGTAAAAAACGGCTACACTTATAGCTCATTAAATTTCAACAGTTTCAACAGTTTCAACAAATATGAATTATGCATGATTTGATATGCATTATTAAAAGCGTTCACTTTATTTTATGATTAATCGAGTATTATTACGTATTAAGATTGTTCAAATCTTATATTCCTATTATAAAAGCGACAGCAAATCGTTGCCTGTTGCCGAAAAAGAATTGTTTCACAGCATCGAGAAAACGTATGATCTGTATTACCATTTGCTTCAGTTGTCGATCGAAATTACCAAATTTGCCGCTGATCGCATTGAGACAAAACGAAACAGATTTCGTCCCACAACAGAAGATTTAAATCCAAATACTCGTTTTATTGAAAATTCATTTATAGATCAACTGTCAAAGAACATACAATTTAACGAATACTTAGCTGATCATAAACTTTCCTGGGTAAACTATCCGGAGATTATCAAAGAATTATTTGAAGAAGTTATCAGTACCGAATTCTATTCGGATTACATGAAAGCTGAAACGACGGATTATGCAGCAGATAAAGACATTTGGCGTAAGATCTTCAAAAAAGTGATATTGCAAAACGAAAACTTAGATGACTCCATTCAGGATCAAAGTATCTATTGGACTGACGACATCGAAATGGTGACAAGTTTTGTAATCAAGACTATCAAACGATTTGATTTAGCAAAGGGAGAAGAACAGGAATTATTACCCATGTTCAAAGATCAGGAAGATGCTGATTTTGCCAGTAAACTTATTCGAAGTGTGTTGACTAAAGGTCCTGCTTTACGTGAAATGATTGATGTAAATACAAAAAACTGGGAAATAGACAGGATTGCATTTATGGATATTGTCATTATGGAAGTCGCATTAGCCGAATTAATGAATTTTCCGACTATTCCTGTAAACGTGACATTGAACGAATATATTGAAATAGCAAAAGCATATAGTACAGAGAAAAGCGGTACCTTTATCAATGGAGTGCTGGACAACATTGTGGGTCAACTAAAAAAAGAGAATAAATTGATTAAGGTGGTGATGTTTACAGACAATAAGAAATAAGAAACTATTTTTGCACATATAAACTAATAAAAAAAAGAAAAGAAATGAATCTATTAAGCATTTTGTTACAAGCAGCCGCTCCTGCAGCAGGTGGTGCAAGCAGTTATTCGGGAATATTGATGATGGTATTGATTTTTGTGGTTTTCTATTTCTTTATGATTCGTCCACAAAGTAAAAAGCAAAAGGAAATAAAAAAGCAACGTGAAGCTATGCAAGTAGGAGACAAAGTTGTTACTTCCGGAGGTATTTACGGAAAAGTAAAAGAATTAAAAGACACCACAATTATTATTGAAATAGCTGAAAATGTTCGTATTAAAGTTGACAAGAACTCAGTTTTTGCTGCTGCAGATGATATTCAAACTCCAGTAAAATAATTGATTTTATGGCTGAAAGAAAAGGCATAAAATTTCTCGGTTTTAACTTACAAAAGCTTAAATCATTCTTTTTATCAAAAGATATTTTAAGCTTTTTGTTTTTTCTTGCCTTGTCTTCGGCCTTTTGGTTTGTTCACGCATTAGGTAAAGAGCGTGAAACAACTATTGTCATACCAGTTCGATACGTTGGAGTTCCACTTAATGTAGCCATAACTAATTCACCTCCTTCCGAAATCTCATTAAATATAAAAGATCAGGGGTTACGACTTTTTGATTATTCAACGAATCACTTAACTCCTTTAACGATTGATTTAAGCAGAGTCTTTTATCAAAAAGGCGAAATTTTGATTACTCCTGATTTATTGAGTGGAAGAATAAGCCGTTATTTAAAACCAACGACAACTGTACTGGACATTCATCCTGATTCGATATTAATTCAATATGAAAAATTAGGTGTAAAGACATTACCTATCAAACTCTATACGAAGATTGAATTAGCTCATCAATATATGTTGAGTCATGATTTTCAAGTTGAACCAAATATGGTTACTGTCTTCGGTCCGCGTAAAATGCTTGATAGCATGAAATTTGTTCGCACCGAATATCTTAATTTAAAAAACCTGAATGATACCGGTTATTATTTTTGTAAGTTAAAACCGATCAAGCTAATTCGTTATTCGGCAAACCGGGTAAAAGTAAGTATTTTCGTTGAACCCTTTACAGAAAGAAAAGTTCAGATACCCATCACTGCCATTAATTGTCCGGGACATTTATCAGTAAGAACTTTTCCGGCAATTGTTAATGCAGTCTATACAGTCAGTTTAAGCCAGTTTAACACTTTATCTCCTAATGATATTCAGGTATATTTGGACTATAACGACCTAAAGACATCAAAGGATAGCAAGCAAAGACTTAAGATCAAAAATAACACAGCTCACATATCAAATATTCGGATTTCACCTTCAGAAGTGGAATTTATATTAGAAGAGAAATAAACCACATTAACTCTGCAAAGAGAATGTAGTTCTTATATTTAACAAATGAAAGACATTCAAATGGTTGACTTAAAAAGTCAATACCAAAAAATTAAAACCGAAGTAAACGCCGGAATACAAGAAGTTATTGACTCAACTTCCTTTATAAAGGGAGGTAAAGTGATTGGTTTTCAACATCAATTGGAATCATATTTAGATATTTCGCATGTGATCCCTGTTGGTAATGGAACTGATGCACTACAAATTGCCCTTATGTCACTTGGATTAAAAGCCGGTGATGAAGTAATAACACCAACCTTTACCTTTATTGCGACTGCAGAAGTTGTCGCTTTATTAGGCCTAACACCCGTCTTAGTAGATGTTGATTTTGAGACTTTCAACATATCTATTGAATCACTCAAAAAAGCGATAACTCCAAAAACAAAAGCTATTGTACCTGTTCACCTTTTTGGTCAAAATGCCGATATGGAAGCCATATTGGCCATTGCAAAAGAACATAATCTGTTTGTCATCGAGGATGCTTGCCAATCAATGGGTTCTGTATATACCTTTTCTGACGGTCACCAGATAAAATCTGGTTGTATGGGCGATATTGGTTGTACTTCATTTTTTCCTTCTAAGAATTTAGGTTGTTTTGGCGACGGCGGAGCTATCTTTACGAATAATGATGAATTAGCCGCCAAAATGCGGGCAATTGCAAACCATGGCATGGTAATCCGCTATCATCATGATATGATTGGCGTGAATTCACGTCTTGATAGCATACAGGCAGCAGTATTGGAAGTAAAGTTAAAACATCTGGATGATTATTGTATGAACCGACAAAAGGCTGCCAATTTTTATGATACTGTATTTGCCAATAATGATAAATTGATTACCCCTACCCGATCAAAACAGTCCAAACACGTTTTTCATCAATATACACTAAAATTAAATGGTGTAAATCGTACGGAATTACAAAAGTACTTAGCTGAGAAGAGTATTCCTGCCATGATCTATTATCCAGTACCTTTACATTTGCAAAAAGCCTATCAAGATGTTCGTTATAAAGCCGGGGATTTTCCTGTTGCAGAGAAGTTAAGTGAATGCGTTCTTTCATTACCTATGCATACTGAATTATCGGAAGAACAATTGGTATATATTACATCAAATGTTCTAGAGTTTTTGAACAAATAATTAACTTATCTCTTAGTAGGAGAACTAACTATTGTCTAAAATGGAATACTTTGCTCACGAAACTGCAATTATTGATGAGGGTTGCTCAATCGGAAAAGGGACTAAGATATGGCATTTTTCGCATATTATGCAGGGAAGTATTATCGGTGAAAGTTGTAATATCGGGCAAAATGTCGTAATTTCGCCAGCAGTAAGACTCGGTAGAAATGTGAAGATACAAAACAATGTATCTGTTTATACCGGAGTGATTTGCGAAGATGATGTCTTTCTTGGACCATCCATGGTTTTCACCAATGTGGTTAATCCACGCAGCCATGTGAACAGAAAAAACGAATATGCTCAAACCATAGTACGTAAAGGAGCAAGTATAGGAGCTAATGCCACCATAGTTTGTGGAAATGAAATAGGCGAGTATGCTCTGATTGGTGCAGGGACAGTCATTATAAAGCCGGTTAAGCCTTTTGCTTTAGTTGTAGGGAATCCTGCCCGGCAAATAGGTTGGGTCAGTGAGAATGGTCTTAAATTGCAATTTAATTCAAAGGACATTGCTATTTGTCCTGAAACGGGTCAGGAATATGAATTGAAAGATGCCATAGTAAAACGTTTGAAATAAATAAACACATTAGAAATGATAAAATTCGCCGTAATTGGGCAAGGACATATTGGAAAGCGCCATGCTGAAATGATTCGTCGGAATCCTGAGTCTGAATTGGTAGCTGTATGTGATGTATTGTCGAAAGAAAAGCTAGGTTTAGCTGATATTAAAGAAAAGTATTTCACGAATTATGAAGATTTATTAGCTTCAAATTTAGACATCGATGTCATAAATATTTGTACTCCTAATGGTTTCCATGCAGAATATGCAATAAAAGCCCTGCAGGAAAAAAAACACGTAGTTCTGGAAAAACCGATTGCACTAACTAAAAAGGATGCAGAGACTATCCTTTTTAAATCGCTTGAAATGTCCCGCCACGTATTTTGTGTCATGCAAAACCGTTATTCGCCACCTTCAGCTTGGTTGAAAGAATTAGTTGATAATTACACATTAGGTGATATTTTTATGGTAAAACTCGATTGTTACTGGAACCGTGATGATCGATATTATAAAAAAGGGAACTGGCATGGTGATGCAAAGTTGGATGGTGGAACCTTGTTCACTCAATTCTCACACTTTATTGACATTATGTATTGGCTTTTCGGAGATTTAAAAAATATCAGAGGAAATTTTGCTGATTTCAGTCATAAGGATTTAACTGATTTTGAAGACAGCGGTGTCGTTACTTTCGATTTTATTAACGGAGGAATGGGTTGTTTGAACTATTCAACATCTGTTTGGGATACAAACATGGAGAGCAGTATTACAATTATCGGATCAAAAGGAACTGTAAAAGTTGCAGGACAATACATGAATGAAGTAACGTACTGCCATATTAAAGATTATGAGATGCCTCAGCTTAAAGCTTCAAATCCTCCTAACGATTATGGTCTATACAAAGGATCGGCTCAAAACCATCACTATGTAATTGAAAATGTGATAGAGAAACTAAACGACAAAGGAACTATTACAACCAATTTATTAGAAGGTTTAAAAGTGATTGATATAATAGAACGCATTTATGCAGTTCGCGATACTCAATGGAAAAAGTAAAATCTGAAATCTATGTTACAACGTATTCAAACACTTTATTTATTGGCAATAGTGGTATTATCCGGGTTTGTGATATTCACACCACTTGCCGATTTAGTCAACAACGTCGATAGTTTAAGTTATCTGGTTAGTTTTAAGGGTATTTCCCTGATAAAGCCGACTGGGAATTTAATTGAATCAAGGATTTGGGGATTGACATCTATTTCTGCTGTTGTTCCAATCATTGCATTGATAACTATTTTTTCATTTAAAAATAGAATGAAGCAAATTCGGCTTTCAGTTATCAACATGTTTTTTATGTTATGCTTTTATATTTTCTTATCTTTGTACTTATGGGCTGCCTGTCAGCGTTTGCACACTGATTGGCATTTAAGGCTTGTTACAGTTTTTCCTCTCGTTAATTTGATTTTAAGTTACTTAGCGATTGGTTCAATTGGGAAAGACGAAAAGCTTGTAAAATCGACAGATCGTTTACGCTAACAGAAAAATAGATGTATTTTAGAAAACGCCTTATCGCTCATAAGGCGTTTATTGTTTCTGATTCAAAGCGAACAAAAAATTGCTTTCAACTGTTTATTCAGAAAATTCAGTTGAGCCGGGAAATGAAAACAAACACATCGTTATTAATCATTTGCACGTTATTGTTTTTTAGTCAAAAAGCATGCAATCAACAAATAAAAATCATGAGATATAATCCGCTTACTCCCGATGAACAGGACGTAATACTGCACAAGGCTACTGAGAGACCTTTTACCGGCGAATATGACACCGTATTCTCAAAAGGTACTTATATATGCAAACAGTGTAATGCACCGTTATATCGTTCGGAAGACAAGTTTGATGCCCATTGTGGTTGGCCAAGTTTCGACGATGAAATATCTGGGGCAGTAAAAAGAATTCCTGATGCTGATGGACGTCGAACAGAAATAGTTTGTATAAACTGTGGGGCACATTTGGGTCATGTTTTTGTAGGGGAAGGATTAACATCCAAAAACACCCGTTATTGCGTTAATTCAATATCAATGAAGTTTATACCTGCTAAAGAAAGAAATAAAATTATGGATCATGTTCACGAAACTGCTTATTTTGCTTCAGGATGCTTTTGGGGAACACAATATTATTTTATGAAAGCAAAAGGCGTTATTTCAACTGCGGTTGGTTATATGGGAGGCCACACAAAGAATCCTACTTACAAACAGGTTTGTACCGGTGAAACAGGCCATGTCGAAACTACTCAGGTGATTTTTGATAAAACAAAGATTTCTTACGAAGATATGATTAAATTGTATTTTGAAACCCATGACTTTACACAAGTTGGTGGTCAAGGTCCTGATATTGGTGATCAATATCGTTCTGTCATTTTCTATGCGTCGGACGATCAAAAAGAAACTGCTGAAAGATACATTCACATTTTAACCAACAAAGGCTACAAAGTGGCAACTATTTTAAGACCAGCACCAGAATTCTGGAAAGCTGAGGATTATCATCAGGAATATTATGAAAAGAAACAAGGAACCCCGTATTGCCATATTTACAAGAAGATATTTTAATTCACTCGTTATAATATACGGTTAATTTTATTCCACAGCTTTTATTCTGTAACCAGCTTTTTGCAATTGCCTTATCAATCCTTTTTCACCTCCCAAATGCATGGCTCCTACAGCAACAAAACAAGATGATTCCTTAAAGTATGCCGGTAATTTTCTCATCCAATCTGCATTCCTGTTATCAACCAGTTTTGCATATTCCTCTACAGTCATATCGGTTATATTATCCTTTCTTTTTGATAGATCAACCAACTCATCAAGCTTTCCTTGTTTATACAGTTTATTCAATTGCATCATTTCGTTGAGAACGTTGTCTTTTTCTTGAATAGTTTCAACTAAAATATCTGCCTGACGTTCCAGGCTTCCATTTCCAAACAAAATTGCAATTTGTTGATCAACAGTTTCCAATCCGATCACTTTTTTGCCTTTTTCAGATGCAACCAACTGAAAATATGAATCAGATTGTTTGTCTTCACTGAATCCAGTCATTTTCTTGTAAATCTCTATCTCATACATAGTGAGTATAAGTGATGGATTCATAATTGAAACGTCCTTTAAGCCGAATTTCAATACGGATTTTAATTCTTGATCCACTAATTTACATTCATCATCATTTAACAAGTCATTTATTCTAGTTTTATCAGGCATGACAGCTGCTTGTTGAATTTTCGTTGTTGCATCAATATTATTCATTACCATTTCACCAACCACAACATCACACTCATTAAATGCTTTAAATAACCCAGGGACACTATCCAAGAACTGAATAGGAATGAGATGATGCGTACCGAATAAATAAGAGGAATGCTTCAGTCCATTCCCTGACACTTTCCATAAAAGTTGAGCATGAACAGCCGTTAAGCTTAGAAACAACGAAAATACTAATAAGATATTTTTTTTCATACGTTTTATTAATTTCAATAAGGCACAAAGATAGTGAAGAAATTTGCAATTAACAATCCAACGATCATAATTATATACAAGACATATTTCTATTTATTTAAAAAATAAGATTATTGTTATTATATAATTATTATCTTTGCATAGATAGAAACTATATAGTATGACTTTGCAACAACTGGAATATATATTAGCACTAGATAAAACTCGTCATTTTGTTCGTGCGGCTGAATTGTGTGGCGTAACACAGCCTACGCTTAGTGCCATGATTCAGAAACTGGAAGATGAAATGGATTGTAAAATATTTGATCGTTCACGTCAACCAATTGAACCTACGGAAATTGGGAAACAAATCATAGGCCAGGCACAGATAATTATTTATCAGGCAAATCAATTAAAAGAAAGCGTTAGAGCTGAAAAATGGGCTCTTTCAGGATCTCTCAATCTGGCTATCATTCCAACGATTGCACCCTATCTGTTACCTCAATTTATTGCATCATTCCGAAATTTATATCCATACATTTCATTGAAAGTAAGTGAAATGCATACCGACACCATCATCGATAAATTAAGGATTGCAGAAATTGATATGGCTATACTTTCAACTCCTCTTGAAGACCCAAAGATTCTTGAAGTACCATTATATTATGAAAAGTTTGTAGCTTATATCTCACCAAAAGAGTCAATCTATGAACGAACTGAGCTATCGCCTAAAAACATGCCTTTAGATCGGTTATGGATACTTGAAGAGGGTCATTGTTTACGTAATCAGGTATTTAATTTCTGCCATGAAATACCTCATTACAATTCTACATATGAAGCTGGAAGTATTGACACATTAATCAAAATCGTTGATATTAATGGTGGCTATACAATCATTCCCGAACTTCATATTGAACTCTTGAGTGAAAAACAAAAACTTAATTTACGTAAAATAGAGAAACCAGAAGCTACCCGTGAAATATCAGTAGTAATTCGACATGATTTTGTTCGTGAAGGCATATTGAATGCTGTAGCCGAATGCGTTAAACAAATTATTCCGGCGCACATGCTTGACTCCAGATTAAAGAAATTTGCGATAAAACTGTAACATTAGACAACAAGGGATAACTGACTGCTGATTTATTTTACACAGATGAATTAAAAAGATATACCGAATTTTCAAGATTGATTCATTGACCAAACAAGAAAATATACTCTGAGCGAAAAAATATACTTACTTTTGCTGAAAAATTAAAAAAGAATACAATGTTTAAAAAATCGAACATATTAATCAGGAATAAAAAAGCAAGTTTTGATTACGAGATTCTCGATCGATATATTGCGGGAATACAACTTTACGGCACCGAAATAAAATCGATAAGGGATGGAAAGGCGGGATTATCCGATACGTTTTGTACATTTATCAACGATGAATTATGGGTAAGGAATATGCATATTGCCACTTATTTTTTCGGAACCTATAATAACCATGATGTCAAACGTGACCGTAAGCTACTCCTCACGAAAAGAGAATTAAACAAGCTGGTACGTGGAACGAAAGAAACCGGAAATACAATTGTTCCAACTAAGCTTTTTATCAATGAGAAAGGACTGGCAAAATTGGAAATAGGGCTGGCAAGAGGTAAGAAAACGTATGATAAACGTCAGACCTTAAAAGAAAAAGAAGATAAAAGAAGCATTGACAGAGCTATGAAGAAGTAATTAACAAACAGATCAACAAAAAATTTAATCAAATCATTTAGGTATTGATTTATTACGTTTCTGCTGTTTTTCATAAAGAAAACGTTTAATTTTCTGAGATGCTGTTTTTTCAAAAGGTTCGTCCATAATATCAATGCGTTTTATTTGCGATACACGGTTTAATTTTCCATTTAATTCTTTGGTAAAATGTTGAGACCAGGCATGATACTTTTCATCCAACTCATGAATAGCATGGCGGCCTTTCTCTTTCTTTAGTTCAATAACTGATTTTAAATGTTCGATATTTTTCTCCAGTTCATTCAAGTCTACTAAAACTTTTGCCACCAAGAATCCATCTTCTTCTATTACTAATGACTCTACCACATATCTCGAATTATTGATGACCGTTTCAATATCCTCGGGATAAATATTTTCACCACTCGCACCGACAATAGTACTTTTCATTCTTCCTTTAATAAACAATCTTTTAGTAGAATCAATTTTTCCAAAATCACCAGTGTGAAACCAACCATCTTGAGTAAGTACTTCATTTGTCTCTTCCGGATTTTTATAATAGCCTTTCATAATATTGGGCCCTTTTGCCCAAATTTCCCCAATTCCCTTTTTATCAGGATTATTAATTTTTAATTCAACGCCAGGAACAGCATATCCTGTTGAGCGTAACTTTGTTTGATGAACTCCTGCTCCTGCTAATAACGGAGCTGATTCAGTGAGGCCATACCCGATTGCATACGGGAAATGAGCTTCTTTAAGAAAACGTTCGACACGCGAATCCAACTTGGCACCCCCAATACCAAAGAAAGCCAATCGTCCACCAAAAGTCTGATAAAGCTTCTTTCCTGCAATTCGATGAATAATTTTCCTAAAAACAGGAGTTTTGTAAATCATTCGTTTAAACCTATTTCCTGTAAACTTACTTTGGATTTGAGATTTATATAATTTTTCCATGATAAGTGGCACTGAAAGCATCATAGTGGGTTTTATTTTAGCCAAGGCTGGTAATAAAGCAGAGGCTGTAGGTGGCTTTTCCAGATAATAGATCGAGCATCCATACATGATCGGATAAAGCATACCTATAGTATTCTCATAAGTGTGGGACAATGGGAGAAAAGACAGAAAAACATCGGAACTTATAATCTGATGAAAAGCATACGATTGCATCGCTGTAAAAGTTAAATTTTTATGCGATAAAACAACTCCTTTCGATCTTCCTGTTGTACCCGAAGTATAAATGATAGCTGCTGTATCTTCTTCGTTTACAAGAACTTTTTCTCTTTGATAATTTTGATCTTGATCTCCATTTATTAAATTAAAATTGTCAAGAGATATTTTTGATTCCAACAGAGGCAAGTCTAGTCCTTCTATTCTGGAGAACAAACGTTCACTTATAAAGATTGCTTTGGAACCTGAGTGAGCTAACACATTTTCAATTTCAATTCTGGTAAAATCTGGTAAGATAGGAACAATAATCAATCCATTAGAGACAACTGCAAAGTAAGCTATTACCCAATTAGGCATATTGTGACTTAACAAAGCTACTTTATCACCCCTTTTTAAGCCCAACGATAACAACAACTCGAAAACCTGATCTATTTTTATCCCTAGCTCAGCATAAGTAATTGGGGTACCATCAACAAAAGAAACAGATGGTCGGGTCGCAAAACGACTTGTAGAATAATTCAGTAATGATTGAAGAGTAAGTGGCTTTGGAATAATTTTTTTATTCATTACTATCCTTTTATCAAAAAAGTCTAAAATCAAAATTGATGTAAAGATAGCAGGAGTAATTCAAAATTAATAATTAATAATGTATAATTAGAAACATTGGAAGAATTTAATTACGAAGGTGGAAATGGCTTAATCTGAGACAATATAGATTTAATGACATTGTGAGTTAGACCTTTTCTACGATTTATAAATTATAAAAATACAAGGTCGTTTATTTAAATCTGGCAGTTCGCTTTTCCACTCCTTCACTTTTTTTGTTTTAATAAATTCCGTTTCTAAGGTAATATCTGCAGCTATGCAAAGGCGGGTATTCGATTGGCAGGATTGCAAAATTTCATCCAGCATTTTCATATTTCGATAGGGAGTTTCTATGAATATCTGCGATTGGTTTTCGCTATAAGCTCTTGATTCGAGTTTCTTCAGTGCTTTCGATCTTTCTGCAGTTTGTATGGGTAAATAACCCACAAAAGCAAAACTCTGCCCGTTAAACCCGGAGGCCATTAACGACAATAAAATAGATGAGGGTCCAACAAGCGGAACTATCTTAAAATTATTCATTTGAGCCATAGCAACTACATCAGCACCAGGATCAGCTATAGCGGGACAACCTGCTTCAGAAAGAACTCCCATGTCGTTTCCATCAAACATAGGGCGTAAGAAACCACTTAATTCTTCAGGAGAAGTATGTTGATTTAAAATAAAAAAAGTCAAAGTGTCAATATCAATTGCCGGATTCGCTTTTTTAAGAAAACGGCGGGCAGTGCGGACGTCTTCTACAATGAAAAAGTGCAGAGCTGACACAATATCAGTATTGTATGCGGGTAAAATACGATCAAAACCAGTATCACCAAGCGAAGTCGGTATTAAATATAATATAGACATATTCTTTTAATAATTTAATTTAATCGGCATTTTCACTTTTTATTGTTTCCAACTCTTCACTAAGAAGCTCCCATTCATATACTTTTTGTTCTAATTCTCGCTGTTTTTTTTGATAAGATAAAATAAACTCATTATTCGATGCGTTCTGAGGCAATTCAAGCTGTTTTTCTATCTCTGTGATTTCAACTTCGAGTCCAGAAATCTTATTTTCTATTTCTTCAACCGCCTTTTCTGCCTTTCGAACCTTACGGTTATGCTCTTTTCGTGCTTCATAACTCATTTTATTTTCAGAAATAGATTTCAAAGGTGATTCTGAAACTAATTTTGAACTCATTGAAATTTCTAATTCACGCAATGAATCCATTTTTTTGTACTGAAGAAATTCATAAATACCACCCAAATGCTCACGTACTTTTTTATTTCCAAACTCATAAACCTTTGTTACCAGTCCGCTTAGAAATTCACGGTCATGTGACACTACGATCACTGTTCCATCGAACACTTTAATAGCTTCCTTTAATACATCCTTGGATTGCATATCAAGGTGGTTGGTCGGTTCATCGAGAATAAGCAAATTGACAGGCTCCAAAAGCAGCCTAATCATTGCCAGACGACTACGTTCACCACCTGAAAGGACTTTTACTTTTTTATCGGAAGCATCTCCTCCAAACATAAATGCTCCAAGTATATCCCTGATCCGTGCACGAATATCACCCACCGCCACGTAATCGATTGTTTCAAAAACCGTTCTGTTCTCATCTAAAAGAGAAGCCTGATTTTGGGCAAAATAGCCAATTTTTACATTATGCCCTAATTTCAACATACCGGAATATTCAATCTGATCCATAATACACTTCACTAGCGTACTCTTTCCTTCACCGTTTTTTCCCACAAAGGCGACCTTCTCACCCCTGTTAATAATCAGCCCTATATTATCCAAAATCAAATGATCACCATAGGCTTTTGTCAAATGTTCCATCTCTACCGGAATGCTTCCGGAACGAGGAGCCGGAGGAAATTTAAGATTAAGCTTGGAATTATCTTCTAAATCAACTTCAAGTCTTTCAATTTTATCAAGCTGTTTGATCCGTGATTGAACCTGAACTGCTTTGGTAGCTTTTGAACGAAACCGATCAATAAAATCCTCTGTTTCCTGAATAAGCTTTTGTTGGTTTTCGTAAGCTCTTACCTGTTGCTCATGGCGTTCTTTACGAAGTTCTACGTATTTTGAATAATTTACATTATAATCATATATTTTCCCCAATGAAATTTCAATTGTCCGTGTGGTTACAGCATCGATAAAAGCACGGTCATGCGAAACCAGCACGATAGCACTGCCTGTCGCCGAAAGGAAGTTTTCAAGCCATTGAATAGATTCAATATCTAAATGATTGGTGGGTTCATCTAATAACAAAACATCGGGACGTTGTAACAAAATTTTAGCTAATTCGATGCGCATACGCCATCCGCCGCTAAATTCTGAACATTGACGTTCAAAATCTGTACGTAAAAAGCCTAAACCCAACAACGTCTTCTCTATTTCGCCATAAAAATTACCGTTACCAATGATTTGCAGGTGCTCGTTTGAATGAGTTAATCTTTCAAGTAACAGGTGATAATCTTCACTATCATAATCAGTGCGCATAGACAGATCTACATTCATCTGTTCTATTTCAGCCTGCAAAGTTGTGATATGTTCAAAGGCTTTCTCTGCTTCCTGCATCACAGTGGTACCTTCGTTATGAATCATATGTTGAGGGAGATACCCTATCGTCAGATCCTTTGGAATAATAACACGGCCTTTAGTGGGTGCCTGTTTACCGGAAAAAATGCGCAACAAAGTGGTTTTACCGGCACCATTCTTACCAACCAAAGCAATTTTATCTTTTGGATTAACCAAGAAACTAATTTCATCAAAAAGTGGTGATCCACCAAATTCGACTGTAAGCTGTTCAACAGAAATCATATATTTACCTAACGAATAACTTCAAAATAAATTAAAAACTAATCAACAAAAAAATCAACATTTCAAATTGATTTTATAAAACATTTTACAGTCCTCTATCTTCCTCCAAATACTGACTCACATTGAGATAATGAAAAATGTAAATTAAATCAGTATTTTTATTTTCCATTGAACACAACAATTCACATTGGAATAACCCTAACGATACAACCAATAATACAAAAACACCCTGACGTAATCAACCTAAAATAAATTGAGTTTCAAACAATAGAATAGACAGCAATAAAAACACTTACTATTTACATCTCGGAATAATTGCAAATAGGACCAACTATTATATAAATAAAATCACAGTTAAAACGGCTCAATATTCGCATGAAAAATTATTTAAACATCTAAACGTTCATATTGAGAATTTTTACTCAGGAATTCAGGTACAATTTTTTTCATTAGTGATACTGTCAAAAAATTCTTACACATAAAACTATACTGAATTAATTCATCAATTTGGGCAGATACCGTATCATAATCATACTCTTGTACTTTTGCTATCATTATCTTTGGGTTGTGAGTTTTTGTCGTGATCTCTTTTTGATTTAAAAGCTCCTCATACAATTTCTCTCCTGGCCGTAAACCCGTGAATTCAATATTAATATCTACGTCCGGAATAAAACCTGCCAATCGTATCATCTTTCTGGCTAAATTGACAATTTTCACCGGACTTCCCATATCAAAGATGAAAATTTCCCCTCCATGTCCCATGGAACCAGCTTCCAAAACAAGCAAACAAGCCTCAGGTATAGTCATGAAATACCTGATAATATCGGGATGCGTCACCGTAACCGGACCACCTTTTTCTATCTGATTTTTGAAATGTGGAATAACGGAACCATTTGACCCTAAAACATTCCCAAATCGAGTAGTAATGAATTTAGTTGTAACATTCCCTTCTTTTTCCAGTTTCCGGAATAATGATTGGACATAGATTTCAGCTATTCGCTTTGAAGCACCCATTACATTAGTCGGATTTACAGCTTTATCGGTAGAAATCATTACAAAGTAAGATACTTTATACTTAACAGCTAAATCTGCTAAATTTTTGGCTCCTTTAACATTTACCTGAATACTTTCAACCGGATTATCTTCCATAAGAGGAACATGTTTATAAGCAGCTGCATGATAAATATAGTCTGGCCTAAACATCTCAATCATATATTCCATTCGCCCTTTATTTCTAACATCACCCAAAAAAACGCTGAAATTTTGATTTGGAAATTGCTCTTCCAAGTCCAGTTTTAAATTATGCATTGGTGATTCAGCCTGATCCAGTAGAACAATTAACTTCGGTTCAAAGATTACAACCTGTCTTACTATTTCACTACCTATTGACCCCGCTGCTCCGGTAATTAAAACAACTTTTGATTTTAACTGTTTATCAATTTCATCATAAGAGAGATCTATTTGAGGCCTTTCTAATAAATCTTCAATTTGTATTGATTTGATTTGCTTAATCGTTGGCATATCATTTTGCCATATACTCATAGGCGGAGAAGTAAGAACCGAAAGATTATTATTAATGAACAAATCCAAATCACTATTTGGATTAATATGTTTCATCTTTGTCGGTGAAACTATAATCGCCTTTGCTTTATTAATAACACGTTTCTTAATCGTTTTTTCATCAAAATGGTAAACGGAAATACCCATAATAAAACGCTGCGAAGCATTTTCATCATCATCAATAAAACCTATCAGTTTATATTTATTATCTGCAGCAGATAAAATCATTCTGGCAATTCCAATTGCAGCAGACTGAGTACCGTAAATCATAACAGGAATAACTCGTCCGAAACTCTGTATAAAATAATCATATACTATTTTTACAATTAAACGTAAAATAAAAAGTAATAGAAATGATAAAACAGCATAAATTAATAATGTAAAGTAATCGAATATCTGATAGGAAGTATAACTAAAAATAATAAAATTCATAATGGATATAATTCCGACATTTAAAAGTACTGCCATAAGTAATTTAGCCGCATCAACATAACTTGAATAACGGATAACACCGGAATATGTATGAAACATCCAAAAAAGAAAAATCTGAAGCGACAAAATAATTCCAACCCGTTTAATTGCTATAATCGTACTTTCGTTTATCGCATTATTATTGATTTTAGAAGAAATGAAAACAGAAACATAATAGGATAGTAAGCAAAGAAAAACATCGAAGAATAATACAACCCAGCGCGGAATGTATTTTAAAGTATGTAAGTGCGAAAACACATCCGAATTCCATAATAAAGTAAACCTGTCTTTCATGTCAATCTTAGATATAGTCAGTATTGGTCATTTAATTACTCTGCAAAGATAAGTTTAAAAAACGAAAAATAATAATAGATATTATTATTTATAAAATCAAAATAAAATCACTGTCTGTAATTGCTTCATATTCTGATAAAGAGATTTAGTTTACCAGAAAATGAGTTATATATTGTGGATTGAAAAAATATAATATATATCTTTGCATACTCAAACTAAAAGCTAAAAATATGTCGATACATAGTGAGGATTCAAGACGGGTGACTACCCAGAGATTGTTGGAAATGAAACAACGAAATGAAAAGATTAGCATGCTTACCGCCTATGATTATACAATGGGATCTATTGTAGATCAAGCCGGAGTAGATATTATATTAGTGGGTGATTCAGCATCGAATGTAATGTGTGGAAATGTTACCACATTACCCATTACATTGGATCAAATGATTTTTCTGGCTAAATCGGCTGTAAGAGGTGTTAAACGGGCTTTGGTAGTTATTGATATGCCTTTTGGCAGTTATCAGGGAAATTCTAAAGAAGCTTTAGCCTCTGCAATACGTATTATGAAAGAAACTCATGGTGATTGTCTGAAGGTAGAAGGTGGCGAAGAAATAATTGAATCGGTAAAAAGGATTTTGTGTGCGGGGATACCGGTTATGGGACATTTAGGTTTAATGCCTCAGTCTATTAACAAATATGGTTCCTATACGGTTCGGGCAAAAGATGACTCTGAAGCGGAAAAACTTATTCGCGATTCTCATTTACTCGAAGAAGCTGGTTGCTTTGCTATCGTTTTGGAAAAAATACCGGCTAAATTAGCGCAACAAGTTGCTTCCGAATTAACTATACCGGTTATTGGTATTGGTGCCGGAGGAGGAGTTGATGGTCAGGTATTGGTTTTGCATGATATGGTTGGCCTTACACAAGGTTTTTCTCCTCGTTTCTTACGTCGTTATGCAAATCTGAAAGATATTATGAATGCTGCTATCGGACAATATGTAGAAGACGTAAAATCCGGCGATTTTCCAAACGAAAAAGAACAGTACTGATCTCTTGTAATCGCCATTCAATAACATTATAAACGAATAATAATTCAAAAAGTTACTATTCTACCATATTGTGGTATACATTCTGAACATCTTCATCATCTTCAATCTTGTCGATTAATTTCATCACCTGAGCTTTTTGGTCATCATTTAGTTCTTTCATATCATTCGGTATGCGTTCAAATTCGGCACTTAATATTTCAAAACCATTCTCCTCCAGGTATTTTTGAATGGAAGAATATGATTGAAAATCACCATATAATACAATTCCATCTTCATCTTCTACTAACTCATCTACGCCAAAATCTATTAATTCTAATTCAAGATCCTCCAGCGAAACACCTTCTTTGGGCGTAATTTTAAAAACACATTTATGATCGAATAAGAACTGCAACGATCCTGTTATGCCTAAAGAACCCCCGTTACGATTAAAATAACTGCGAATATTAGCTACGGTACGGGTTGGATTATCTGTAGCCGTCTCAACGACAACAGCTATTCCATTGGGGCCATATCCTTCATACACGACTTCCTTATAGGCCGATTCATCCCTCGAAATGGCTCTTTTTATAGCACGTTCTACGTTTTCCTTCGGCATATTCTCCTTCTTCGTGGTTTGAATCACCATCCGTAAACGTGGATTAGTTGAAGGATCCGGACCTCCTTCAAGTACTGCTATCGTAATTTGTTTTCCCAATTTTGTAAAAACGCGTGCCATATTGCCCCAACGTTTCATTTTTGTAGCTTTTCTATATTCGAACGCTCTTCCCATATCTTTGATTTTTCTGATTATTATTCAATGTTTCTTTCACAAATTTTTATATTTATAAAGACGCCCTGATTTCGGTGCACAAAAGTATTAAAACACTTGCATAATTCCACCATATGTTACATTTTTTTTAAAATAAATTTTCACTCATTATACCATAATGTGGTGGTCTAAATACAATGTAACATTCTTTATCAAGGTTAATGGTAATGTATTCTAATCTTTAAAGGCCTCTCAAAACAATTAAAACATGCTATTATTATCATGCCTCAAAATTAAAATTTGATTTAATCACAATTGCAATCTTTTCCGTTGTCCCATTGATGGAGTCCGTTTTGCAAGTTCAGGGATGAACTGTTTTTTGGTTTTTTTATAAATTTATTTTCCTTTTCCTTTTTATTCATAACGATATTCATTCCGACAGACAGATTAAAACATCTTGAATTATATGGAATTGGAATATTTATTTTAGGATAATTGGTACCTAAATCCGAAAGTGAAAGTGTTGCTTTTTCGAACGGTATATAATCTGCGGCAACAAACCAATGCAACAAACCGGTCTTTAATCCTATACCGGCTCCCAGCGTACTCATCCGTCCATTAAACACAGAATAACTTAATGAAGCATCCAACCAGGCGAAAGGGCGTGTATTGACAGACCCGGTAAGCTCTTCTATCGGAATATTCTTGAATAATTGCGAATATGAAAGTATCCCAAAGCTTAACTTATCTTTGAACAGGCTGTATTCAAAACCTATATTGAGTTTAGCTGTCGTATAGGTTGTATACGAATTAGGACTCATCTTTGAGCCCGAAGATGATTTGAATGCAGTAACCATTGAATCAACCAATGCATTGCTCGATACAAGTCGATTATAAACATCCTGAAATGTCTGGTTTGTTGAATTATTATCAAACAACTTAATTCCTTTAAATATGGAATTAACTTGATATTGATAATTTTGTGTGTTTTTTGACCAATGAATAAACCCTAAATCATTCAGGGAACCGGATAATTTCATTCTATTATTTATACGATATTCAAAGCCGGCATCAATACCTGCACCCATACCGTATGGTTTTAACCATGCTGCAGTATTGGTCGGTGTAGTAAATGAAAATGATTGATTATTATTGGAAGCACTTATCTGAACAGGCCCCGAATAACGGATAGTACCTTGTCCTTTTACCGACCATTGTGTTGAACTTGCATTAACTAAAAGCTGATTATTACTGTTGGACAGATTGGATGAACCAATTAATAATTTCAATTTTCCACCAACAGTCCACGTTTCATTAAGCTGTTTTGAATAACCCAGGGCAGCCTCCGTGTACATACTTATGTCACCTTGAAGTTTTGTGAAATCGAATGAATTGTTTTGTAGGCTTTGGGTCCCGAATAGAGAGAGTTGAAACAAGTCTTTCGGCACATTAACGGTGCCATCTGTTTTCTCTGTTAATGAAAAAGTCCAGTAAGCCGTTTCGTGTCTAAACCCGAATGATAAAAGGTTCGTCTGTAAATCGACTCGAAACAACGTATTTGCATTCAATGAATTGTAAAAGCGAAGTGTATTTCCATTCGAATTTAAAAATGAGATTGTATTCCCTGTTGCGTCATTATAAATAACATCTTTAAGTGATAGCGAGTTATTTCCCACATTAAATTGGGTAAACCCAATAACGGGTAAACTAAGATAAAAATCAGTTTCCGGTTGAAATGAAGGATTTAAAAAGTGGCGTACAGGAACGTCTTTCATAAAATAGAGAGTGTTCACTTGCTGTGCATTAATGAAAAGAGGTGTAATACTTATCATTAACAACGAAGACAGTAATTTTATTGATCTCATTTAAAAACAGCTCAATTTTTGAGTTTTCATCTACAATGTTTTTTCAATATCTCCTTCTACAAACAAACCTACTTTTAAATCAAAGGTGTTTTTTAGATTTGATTCTACAGTACCGCCATCTATTCTGACAGTGTAAGTCATGGAATTGGCTTTTTTTAAATTTACCAATTGATCTTTTGTAATTGTAACCAGTATAGTTTGTTTTGACTCCTTTCCGGGTTGCACTATTCCGGCTGCATCTGTTTGTCCTGCATTAATTATATAACTTTCTTCAAGGGTCGTCGGAATACGGTTTCCCAACGAATCTTTCAGATCAAACATAAATTTTATTTTCTCAGGAAGCCCGTTGGTTATATTAAAGACTAATATGGTTGAGGTAATATCGTTATCTGTATATTCATTTAAAGCATTCGCTATCGATCCGGATATATTTGAAATGGAATCATGATACTCATAATAACTACGCTGTACAAAATTCAGGGAATCATCAAGAGCTATAATTTGACGTAAACTTATACTTCCCCAACCGATTGGAACGATCAAATCGGGATGTAGACTCACTTCATCCGAAACATTGTGTAGATTTATATCTGCTTCGCAGGATACAAAAAGGAGAGACAGGATAATTAAAAATAGAAATGGGAATCGGTGATGCATGAATTCCAAAATTGTTTTGAAATAATTCTGACTATAATAAACAAGCTTTGTTTTTTATACGCTGTAAGTTCGACAAAGGTAACTCTTTTTCACTAATAACCAATAAAAAATAGCTATTTTACTGATTCAAAAGCTGTACCGGGAAAATTCACCAAAAATACGGTTTCGGTGGCTCTTGTTAAAGCGGTATACATCCAACGGTAGAAATCACTGTTTAGTTGGTCCTCGGCTACCTGTCCCGGATCAATAAATACTTTTTTCCATTGTCCGCCCTGTGCTTTATGACAGGTTACCGCATAAGCAAATTTCACTTGTAAGGCGTTGTAGTATTCATTCTCCAGAATCTTTTTTACTTTCTCCCGTCTGTTGGTAATTTCCGGATAATCATCCCCCACCGATTGGAAAAGTTTGTTCGTCATTTCATTCGTTTGTGCCGGTGAATCCGATTGCAATGAATCAATCCATATACGGGCATCGATTTCCCAGTCATAGTCCAGCGACCGTAGGGTCAAATCGACAAAACGATACCCATACAGCTCATGGTATTTTCGTACACGGACTATTTGCAGAATGTCTCCATTGGCAATAAAATCAATCTCTTTATAGGGTTTGTTCCAAAAATAGTTATTCCGGGTTACCATTAGCAAATCGCCGTTTGACAACTCATCCTCCTTCATCATCACCCTGGCCCTGATGCCGTTATTATAAATATTGGCTCTTTTATTCGAACGCGTCACAACAATCGTATCCTCCACTCCCACTCCATCATAGGCTTTTTGTATTTCATCTATGAGTTCCATACCATTCAGCTTCCGGATATCACTAAAACCTTCCAGATCGAAGCTTGGAAATTCGGTCGTCTGTTCTTCTGCTAATTGTTGACGGAGAAACGTGGCATTATGCAATATACCGCTTTCCAATGCCTGGCGAACGACATGAGTTAATGTAAATTCTGATATATGCAATCCATACCCCGAGAGCTGCTCCTTCTCCAGTGCAGGACTCTGTGCCTGCATAACGGGAGGTAATTGAGCCGTATCTCCCAACAACAATAAACTGCACCCATCGGCCCCGTAAACAAAATGGATTAAATCATCCAACAGTCGTCCTGTTCCGAAAGCTGTATCCGCTCCCGAGTTGGAAATCATGGATGCTTCATCGACAATGAACAGAGTATGGGTATTCAGATTATCCGCCAGCTGGAACCGAAATTCAGCCATGGACTTCTGACGGTATATTTTCTTATGAATGGTAAAAGCCGGATAACCCGAATAACCGGATATTACTTTTGCAGCCCGACCCGTAGGAGCCATGAGGATAGTCTTTTGCTTCAATTCATTTAAAGCCCGTACCAATGCACTGATTACCGATGTTTTCCCGGTTCCAGCATACCCTTTCAATAAAAACAACTTTTCTTTATCTATTGACATCAGGAATGTTCCCAATGCATCCAACAATTGAATTTGTTGTTCATTGGGTTCAAAAGGAAGCTGTGCCTGAATACTGGAAGCAATAAAGTTCTGTAACATGTTGCAAAGGTAATCATAAGCAATTAATATTTAATAATGAACAATTAATAATCGCGTTTTATAAAACTGCTTAAAAGAATGATTATTTTTGTTCTTATTTTGTGAAATTTATCCCGATTCGTATAATTCGTTTTTAATTCGTGTAATTCGTATTTTATATGAGAAATTTAACCCTAATTTGTATGACAAGTATGCTGATAGCAAGTGCTGCATTAAATGCTTCTACCCCTCGTATTGAAGATTTCAAATACCCGGTCGATCGCTTTGCCGATATCGAGATCTTACGTTACCGTGTTCCCGATTTTGAGAACCTGAGCCTGAAACAAAAAGAACTGGTTTATTACCTCAATCAGGCTGCCCTCGAAGGAAGGGACATCTTTTACGATCAAAACAATAAATACAACCTGTGCGTACGTCGTACGCTGGAGGCTGTTTACGTGAATTATAAAGGCGACCGCAATGCTGCTGATTTCGATCATCTCACCACCTATCTGAAACGTGTCTGGATGGGTAATGGCATTCATCATCATTATTCCGAGGATAAATTTATTCCCAGTTTCTCATCTTCTTACTTTACGAAAGTCGTAAAAAGCATCGATCCTTCTAAACTACCGCTTTCGAAAGGCGAATCCGTTGACAAGTTGATTGCTAAACTGACCCCTGTTCTCTTTGATCCCAAAGTTTATCCCAAGCGTACCAATCAGGCCGAAGGAGTTGACCTGATCCTCACTTCAGCCAATAACTATTACGAAGGCGTAACGCAACCTGAAGTGGAAGCTTTCTACGCTAATATAAAAGATCCGAATGACAAGGAACCTGTTTCGTATGGTCTGAATAGCAAGCTGGTCAAAGAAAACGGTATTTTGACCGAGAAAACCTATAAAGTAGGGGGTCTTTACTCCGAAGCTATTTCCCGTATCGTAGGTTGGTTGGAAAAAGCGGCTAAAGTAACCGAGAATGACAAACAGCTGGCTGTGATTAATTCATTGATTGACTTCTACCGTACTGGAAATTTGAAAACATACGATGAGTATTCCATTCATTGGGTAGAAGACCTCCAGTCACAGGTCGATTTCGTAAATGGATTTACCGAAACCTATGGTGATCCGCTGGGCATGAAAGCCAGTTGGGAATCGATTGTCAATTTTAAAAATATCGAAGCTACCAAACGTACCGAAATCATCAGTGCCAATGCCCAGTGGTTCGAAGATCATTCGCCGGTGGATAAACGTTTCAAAAAAGAAACCGTAAAAGGCGTTTCTGCCAAGGTTATTACCGTTGCCATATTGGCCGGCGATTGCTATCCCTCCACTCCGATCGGCATAAACCTTCCGAATTCAAATTGGATACGCCATGAACATGGTTCTAAATCAGTCACTATCGAAAACATTACCGAAGCCTATGATCATGCATCGCTGGGCAATGGATTTGCCGAAGAGTTTATGCAAAGCAATGTTGAAATAAAACGTGCCAAAGACTTTGCCTCGTTGACCAATAACCTGCATACCGACCTTCATGAATGTTTAGGTCACGGATCGGGAAAATTACTTCCGGGCGTTGATCCCGATGCCTTGAAAGCTTACGGCTCCACCATTGAAGAAGCACGTGCCGACCTCTTCGGATTATATTATATGGGCGACCCTAAGATGACAGAGCTTGGTCTGCTTCCGGATAAAGACGCTTATAAAGCCGAATACTACGCCTATATTATGAACGGGCTAATGACTCAGCTTACCCGCATTCAACCCGGTAAAAACATTGAAGAAGCCCATATGCGCAACCGCCAACTCATTGCGTCCTGGGTCTTTGAAAAAGGAAAAGCGGACAAGGTAATTGAAATGGTCGTACGCAATGGTAAAACCTTTATAGTTATCAATGATTACGAAAAACTTCGTACATTGTTTGGCGACTTACTGGCCGAGATACAACGCATTAAATCAACCGGTGACTTTGAAGGTGGAAAAACTCTCGTCGAAACATACGGAGTAATTGTAAACCAACCGTTGCACGCCGAAATGTTGGAACGGTATAAGAAACTCAACCTCGCTCCCTATCGTGGATTTGTAAATCCAGTTTATACCCTGGTGAAAAACTACAAAGGCCATATCATTGATGTGTCTGTTTCGTATACCGAAGGCTATGCCGAACAACATTTACGCTATTCAAAAGACTATTCCAGCCTGCCAACCAATAACTGACGCAGGCAAGGTGCCTGATCTTCTCTTTTACGGTCTGGCGCATTCGGATGGTGATACGAAGCAGTACCTGATTTAAATAGGGTCTGCTGAAAAACTCCGATAGGAGTTTAATGAGAATAACCCCCAGTGTAGCTTGCGAAACCAGTGACTGTGATCAATGCAAATGAATAACTCCAAAGTAATTTGAATATCAATGTAATATATTGTTATTGAATTCTATTCAGGGTTCTTGTTTCCTTATTATTCTTTTCTATAGGTTTAACCGGAAGCTATTCACATTAAATCCTTTCAGTATCTTTTGATTACAAAAAGAAAAGCAAGTGCAAGGAAAATGAACATTTATACTCAAAAAGCTTGCACCTGAATTGAAAAGTAAGACATTATTCCATTGTATATCAATAATATTATACTTTTTCAGCAGACCCTAAATAACACGAAGGGATTATCCGGTTGGATAATCCCTTCGTGTTATTTTATCTGTGATATAATTTTCTGCGGCGGATAGCTCCGCTCAATCAATCGTTTCAACCCCGTAAAGATAGAATAACGGTTAAAAATGATAGAATAGTAGAAGATATGATGGTAAACTCAGTCTCAATATAGCAATCGCTTTAATCCCGTAGGGATGATATGATTGTAACGGAATACTTTAGAAATGTTCATACTTCACCGGAACCTTGCTCAACGAAGCTTCATCCCGTTGCATTTGTTTTGTCATAATGGTAATCAAATAATACGGTTTAAGAAGCGGTATCCAACTGCGGCTCTCCGACGTAAGTTGATCAGTCAACTGTACTTTCGACTCAATAGACGTAAAGTAATGGGTATTCACTTTCTTGTTTTGTTGAAATGATTTCATGCTGAATTTATATTTCGACTCGGAGATATAATAACTCTTCCCCTTTTTACTGTAGTTCGTATGACTCTTTGTGACCCAGACTTCATATTTAATGCCGATTTTCGGAGCAAATACTTTAAAGAAAAGGGTCGTGTTGTGCTTTAAATTATACTGCGTATCGCAATTAAGCTCCGATTCCACAATCACGTTATTCAGTGTATCCACTAAAATATAGCCATTCGTATTCCCGAATTTCTTATCCTGAAATACTGTTGATGCATTAAATTGTTAATAGATTTAACTAAAACAACAAAAGTTCTTTGACTTCTTGATTTTCGACGATTTGAATTTTCTCTTTCACATTGAGCAATTTTTGCAATGGCGTTTTGTC